>Ga0247779_1000033_pt1 | contig 132543 bp, 115 predicted proteins | sample UWRJL221509R5_FD_179925 | JGI IMG/M metagenome (GOLD analysis project Ga0247779, IMG submission 179925) | Plant litter microbial communities from Arlington Agricultural Research Station in Wisconsin, United States - UWRJ-L221-509R-5 | ecosystem: Environmental > Terrestrial > Plant litter >... | reverse complement strand
CGCGTTCGGTCACCTGCTTGACCGCTTCGATCTTGAACTCATCCGTATACCGCTTGCTGCTCATGATTGCCTCCTCGATCACCAAAAATTATGGCTCGAAGATGGCTACGAAAGGCTGGGCGGTTCACTGAGAAGGTGAATGCAGCGCATGCCCTCACTGGAACTTGGCTGGAGCCGGCCGCATCATAGAAACCATGTGCTACTCCGCCCAAATCCGCAGCGACTACGACAAGTTCGTGCGCGAGTTCGGCGCGATCCTGAGCCTGCCCGAGTTCTATCGCATCTTCTGGGAACGGCGCGAGGAGCGAAAGGTCCGCATCCCGAAGGCGGTCGAGTCGTGGTTCGCGCATCCGAAGACGGAGCCGGAGCGCGAGATCAAGGCACTGATCGACGCGTGGAACATGGAGGAAGCCTTACGGCTGGAACAGGAGCTGTTCAAGCAGCGAAAGCGCCTGGCGGACGCCGAGCGCACCCTGCAAACCAAGACCACGAAGAAGGCGCAGGACGACCAGCGCATAGCGTCTAGCAAGGTCGAGCAGATCATCGCGAAGCTCGGCGACCTGAAACGGACGGAGCCGAAGGACCGCGACTCGCGCCTGTTCCCCGGCTGGTATGCGCCGGTGCTGATTGAACAGAACGGCCAGCGCATCGTGCGCCCCATGCGCTACCAGTGCCGCGTGCCCGGCACCCCGGCATTCTTCGATACCAAGTTCCCTGGCACCTACAACGCGCGCAGGAACAGCCTGGAGGGCTTCTGGAAGAACTTGTTCGGCATGCACCACGGCATCATGGTCGTTGACACGTTCTACGAGAACGTCACCGGCGCCGACGGGAAGAATCAGGTGCTCCAGTTCACACCCCGCGATCGTGAGCCGATGCTCGTCGCCTGCCTGTGGTCGCACTGGAAAGACCCAGGCGGCAAGGAGCCTGATCTACTGTCGTTCGCCGCGATTACTGACGAGCCAGAACCGGAAGTCGCCGCCGCCGGCCATGACCGCACGATCATCAACATCAAGCGTGAGCACCTGGATGCGTGGCTGAACCCGGCACCCGGCGACCTAGCTGCGCTCTACGCGATCTTCGACGACAAGCGGCATCCGTACTACGAGCACAGGCTGGCGGCGTGACAAACGCGCGCGTCTATTCGGCGCGCTGTAACGCGCCGGCGCGGATACAAATGTCGTCTCGCGCCTCGACTCCGTGATGTAATCAGCCCGCGGCGCCCCTAGACGTCGCGAAGCAATGCTAGCGCTGTCGCAGCTAAGAGGGAATGTGTCGATGACCGCTTTGGCAACAATTTTCGCGACCGCGATCTCGACAAGCGGCTTATTCGCGGCGGTTCTATGGCTCGCAAAGGACATTATCCAGACGCGCCTCAAGGCATCAGTCGAGCACGAGTTCGGCGTCAAATTGGAACGCGTACGACGCGAAAGCAAGGAAATCGAAGAGCGGCTCAAGCACTCGCTGGAGCTCAAGAAAGAGGCTATTTCAGCGCTCAGAGCAGATGTCTTGAGTGGGGCATCAGATCGCCAAAGTGGCGTTCATTCTAGGCGATTGTCAGCGATCGATGCGCTTTGGGGCGTGGTTGCAGACTCGCTGTATCCAACAGCTCACTTGGTTCAAATTCTAAGTATTTACAAGTTTCCGGAGACACTGAAACTCACGGCTGAGAACGAGCAGCTACGAGCCTATTTCGCAAAACTCAACGATCAGTACGACAACAAAAGTCATGCGCGGCAAGCGGCGTTAAAGGAACGGCCCTACATTTCAGACACCGCATGGGCGCTGTTTTGCGCCTACAGCGCAATCATGGGGCACGCCCGTCTACAGCTTATTCTCCTGGCGAGTGGACTGAATCAGGCGAACGTCATCGATTCACACGCGATCGAAACAATGATCGTAGCGGCGCTGCCCGATCATGAAGCGTATCTACGCGAACACGGCATCGCAGTTCATCCGTACCTCGTCGAGGTGTTAGAGCAGCGGCTCCTCGATGAAACTCGCCGAATTCTGACAGGGAAAGACGAGACTACTGAACAGCTCGCACAAGCGGCACAAATGCTGAGCGCGGCGCATCTACTCTACAACGACGACGCCGAAAAGCTAGTTCCGACTGTCAGTGACTGACTGGGAAGGATTCTCGACAATCTTACGCCGAAAAAGCCCGGGAGGTTCCGCTCATTCCCGCGGCGTCGCGAGTTCGACTCCTCCTATATCCGCCGTTTCCAACATGGATAACCCTTGAATCATGCATCGGCGTTGCACGGCGAAGCCTCGTTCCCCCGTTTGTACCCATCGGCGCGTCACTTTCAAGAGAAGGCCCGGCGTTCGCCGGGCTTGTCTCTGCGTACACTTCCCGACTTCTAGTCTAGCCGCGCGACCCAATCGCCGCATCGCGCGCCACATCAAGCTGCTGTCGCGCCGTCCCTGCCACGCGCGGCAACGCGCCTTGCGCCTGCTGGATGCGCTCAGCGAGCCACGCAACGTGTTCGCGTCCCTCGCGGGCTAGGCGTGCCTGTGCAGGGTTATCGCGCAGCAAGGCAGCTTCGCGCGCGCCGGGCAGCACGTCGCGCAGCACGCTCGGCAACGGGAGCGGCGATCGCGAGAGCGCATCGACCATTGCGCGCGTGGCTTTTCCGTCAACGATTTCCTGTGCCAGCGCCATGGTCGCCTCAGTCGACAGACTCCTGACGTAGTCCCTGAACTCGCGATCGAGCAAGCCGCCGACGACATCCGTCGGCGCCAAGGCTGGCGGCGCCAGATCGCGAGCGTCGATGCTCGCGTGCGCAGCGACGATCGCGTCTGCGTCGGCGAGCACCTTCGCAAGCTCGGCACGGGCATCGTCGGCGATCTTTGCGGCGTCGGCAGCCTTCGCGCTATCGGACAGACGATCATCGTCGTTGACGCGCGCGATGGCGCCGTCCGCGCGCGCGGCGAGGTCAGTCTTGCAAAATGACGGCGACGACGACAGGCGGCCCGATCATCGAAGAGGGGGCCACGAGCACGCCCAGACACTGTAAATGCTGAGTGTCATGCAGGTTGCTATCTGAGGAGCACAGCGCAGCCACGCGATTCGGCTTTGGCTTGGGGAGTGGCGCGGAAGGAGGCGTGAGATGGGACGGTGCAGCCAACTAATCGAGGTCCTTTATTGCGGAGGCATCATCACTCCCTTTCTTTCCGGATCGGTAGAAAAGATGATTCTGTACTCGACACTACCGTCCTCAATGGTCTTGTCGTACCTCCCGGCGGCCTGGGGAGGAGCTGATTGGTTTTCCAGAAAGGCCTTGTACCATGCCTCAAATGCATCTTTCGTGGGTGCAGTGGCCGATATGCCGCAGACTACCATGCCGCACGCCACGTTGATATCAACTACATTATCAACATTGAAATTCGCTTCATCTGCCGAACGAGTATATAAATCCGTGATATCGCGAGCCAGAGGTGCGCTTTCGGATTCTAGAGACAAACGCTTCATAAAGTCATCGAACTTGTTTCCTGCCATTAGAGAAGCCGAGGCTCTAACGTCAACACCTTGAGTTCCCTCGATATCTGCTACCAATGATTTTTCTGAATTCAAAATAAGCGCAATTGGTTTATTTGCAGAAACCTTCTTTGCGGAGGATCCGCCAGCCCCGCCGTTAGCTTGACCAGAAATGCTCAGTGGCTCCTTCTGAGCGGAAGTGGTTTGCTTATTTGAATTAGCAACTGATCGCGAGGCATTTGTCTCGCGATCAGCTGTCGCTTCAGAAGGTGCGGATCGATGCATAAAAATGAAAATTCCAGCCATAGTAAAAACTGCAGCTAGGAGAGCTGGAAAAGTCAATTTATGAATTTTTTTCATGTGAATCTTGAGCTCGAAAAAGTTACGAATCCGCTACTCAGCTACAAGGGTCCAGTGGACGTCCCCGCCGGCTCTATCGGTTACACTCCATCCACCACCCACGTAAATATTATATTGACACTGAGTTGCGCAGGTGAAGGTAAATAGCCCAACACCAGGGTCCTTGACTATGAGTGTGTCCGCGTAAGCATAAGTTGATAGCGCTGCCAGTAATGCCACAGATAAGACTTTAATCTTACTCATTTAATATCTCTCCCTATATTAATTAGTAGTTAACGTCAAACAGACGTGTTGCGAACAGGGCTTTGCCGATCGCTCGCGCGACATATACCTAGTGGGAGAATTCGGCTGCAACGTAAGCATCCACCCATCCCACCTTCGCATTGCTGTCGCCATGACGGCGGCGGCATGCTGATTTCGCGGCCCTCGGTTGACCACCCTGTCGGGCTCAGTATGCCACGCCAGCTCCGTCAATCGTCGAGTATGCCCCCCAGCGTTAGGTAACCTAACGAATGAGCAACGCTCTTTTAAAACGCCTGGTTGGTAGCGTTTTTTTCATTAGCAATGCTCTATATTGTAGCTACTCGCGGTTTAGCTCGTTGAGTTCGGCGGGATAGCAATACCAACTGCTAGTTCGAATCCTGAACTATCCGCCGTTCTCAGCGTCGATGACCCCTAAATCATTGCCCTTTTTCGCACGATGGAAAGGCGTACCCCAGTCTGTACCCATCTGCGTGGCGCTTTTCACCAAGAGAAGCCCGGCTTTCGCCGGGCCTGTTTCCGCACACAGCGCGCTACGTCAAGTCTAGCCGCGTGACGCGAGCGTCGCATCACGCTGCGCATCCAACTGCTGCCGCGCTGAACCCGCCGCACGCGGCAACGCGCCGTGCGCCTGAGCCACGACCATCGCAAGCCACTCATTGCGCCCACGCGCATCGCTCGCTTGCTTCGCGAACGCTGGGTTGTCCTTCAACAGGGCGGCTTCACGCGCTGCCGGTACCACTGCGGCCAACACGGCCGGCAACGGGATGGGCGAGCGCTGCAGGGCGTCCAGCATGCGCGAATCGCCGCCCTTGATGAGCGACTGTGCCAGCGTGTTGTGACCTTCGATCGTCAAGCCGCGCACGTAGTCGCGCAACTCACGATCCAGCAGTCCGCCGACGATATCGTTCGGAGCCAGTGCTGGCGGCGCCAGGTCGCGTGCGTCGATGCTCGCGTGTGCTGCGACAATTGCGTCTACATCGGCGACGACCTTGGCAAGTTCGGCGCTGGCCTCGTTCGCGATCTTCGCGGCGTCGGCTGTCTTCGCGCTGTCGGACAGACGATCGTCTTTGTTGACCCTCGCGATGGCGCCTGCCGAGCGCGCGCCAATCATGATCGCCTTTGCAGCCAATCCGGCCTCACGGCTGTCCGGCGACAGAGACGCAGGGGCGCGCCAGGCCACGGCGGCACCCGATGCATTGATGAGGGCTTCGACGCTGCCATCGTTGCCGATCTGTGCACGCCCACCGTTTTCTCCGACTACGCGGGCGAGGTTGTTGCTGAATTCGGAAATATCCATGCGTTGATTCCTTGTAGGGTGTTGCATTGCGACGCGCCGGGATTGGGCGCCGCTACCTTTTTTGTTGCGTCTGGGCCGCGTCCACACGGCGGCGCGCATCGACCGTCCTGACGAAAATAACCTGCTTGCCTGGGTGATTCTTCGCGGCTGCGGCACGGTCGGCGTCAGTGACTGTTTCTCCGACGATCACAACCGCCGCCGCTTCAACTGGTGCTGCGGCGACTGCTGCCGCTTCGAGCTTTTCCAAACGCGCGCTAACCGTTGTCATTGAGCTGCGCCTCTTCGAGTTTGGTGATCCGCGCCGCGAGTTCGTCGACCTCGACGATCTTCGCGATCGATGCCAGCGCGTTGATCAGGTCGGTTGCGGCGTCCGTACCGAGCTGGCCGGCTGCGACTGCGCCGATTACAGCCTGCGCGGCCTCGGTGCGCGTTGCGGCTGTGCCGAGCGCCGGTAGCTCGATAGGCGCCGCCGTCGCGCGCAGCGGCGGGCAGACGCGGCTCAAGATCAGCGACATCGCGGCGAGGTCGCCGGCCTTTGCCAGTTCGATCAACTTCTTGATAAGCGCAGGGAGCTCGGCGCCCATGTCGGTGCGCCATGCGGTGCGTTTGTCGCGTGCGCCCTTGGGCTTCCCCTTGGGGTTCCCGGACACGCCGGCTTTGAACCTTGTCATTTGCTGCATTCCTCTTGAAAAATTCAGGGCGTCGACAAGTCGGCTATGTCGGCGTCGGCGGCCACCAGCGCAGCGGCGAGCACATCGGCCCGCTGCTGTGCCTGTCGGGCGCCTTCCATCGCAGCGACTGCCTCGGCGACGTGTTGTGTGATCGTCCGGCCACGGGCGACGTCGCTGCCCTCGCCGTCATGGGCGAACGCCTGGCCGGCTTCGGCCGCATATGTGGCCGAACGTGCCCTCAGTGTGTCGGCGGCGTTCTGAGCGCCCGCCAGGAGCTGGGCGAGGCGTTTGCGGTTCGTCCGCAGCGTTTGTGGATCGGTCATGCGGTTGCCCTTCGATCTGTCGGTGCGCGAGCGGGATTGCTCGGCGGGTATCGCGGGGTTCGTGTTGGGTGCGGGTGCGGATGCGCCAAGCGTTTGGCTGTGACAGCGCGCAGCAGGAAACGAATGCCTGTAGACGAAAAGACGGAGTAGATGGGTCACACCCCTGGGGGAAAGAGAAACAAAATACTGGGGTGTGTATCTATATCTATACGTCTACATCTCTCTTTATATATAGGTAAATAGCGCGCTTTCCTTGTTATTGCTCTGTAGACGCGACGCACGTGGATCGTCTACACGTCTATTCAAGATCGACCTCACCAGCAAACAACATCCCCGGCGCGTCGGGCCGCACAGTCACCGTTCCATCCGCCAAGAGCGCACTGACGACCGTATTTCGCTCTGCGGCGCTGAGCGCTTTGTAAGCGCGGGAATAGTTCGGCAGCCAAGCCCGGCGCATCGTCGAATGCCGCGCGAAAGCCGCTGTCAGTTGCGCCAGCGCCTTCCCGGTTGCATGCAGTCCGCTAACAGCCCCCTCGCTTCCGATGAGCGTCGCGGCCCGCCTGTAGGCTCCTTCGCGTATGGCGAAAGCAGCCCCAAGGTCGTTCGCCGTTATCGCCGTGCGGCGGTCAGACAGTGCAATGAGCGCTGCCATTTTGATCGCCTGTTCACTAAGGCGGGCTGCAAGAACGTTGTCCGAGAATCGAAGAGGCTCGATGACTGCGGCGTCGTGTTGGGTGAAGAACTTCCACGCGCCTGGAGCGAACCCGACGACCGGCGTGATCACTGGCACCTATCTGTCGTCGGCCGGCACGAAAGCGATGGTCGCGATCACCGCGTCGGACGCCGGCAGCGGGACGACCGTTACGGTCAACGTGCAACTGATCATCAACCCGAACATGGGTTACATCCTGTTCGACGGGATTGCGCAGCCGCCGAAGTGCCTGGCCGGGTCGGCGTATTCGACGACGGCAAGGCCGGTCGATAACGCGCTGTCGCAGAACCCGGCCGGCACCGGACCCTTCGTCTGGTCGGCCACGAACTTGCCGAACGGCCTGACGATCGACGATCAGAGCGGCGTGCTCAGCGGCAGTGTTGACCCAACGCTCGCGGCCATCTACACGCCGACGATCACGTGCACCGATTTCTGGGGCAACACGGTATCGCGCACGGTCACGCTGACTGTCGTCGCCGGCATCAACCGGATCACGCCGGGAACGTTCCTCACGGGTGATCAGAACGGGCAGGCCGAAAGCAGCGACTTCCTCGCGATCTACTTCGGCGATGGCAGCGACGGCGACCTGACACTCGACGGCACCGCGAGCCCGAGCTATGCGCCGCTCGGTGGCTCGCCGATCGGCACTGCCAATGTGGCGACGCGCGACCTTTACCTGCACAACCTGTCGTGCACGGGCGGCAAGCTCTACATGGCCGGCTTCAAGCTGTACGTCGCTGGTGTACTGGACATTGCCGGCGCTCCGGCGAACTCGATCACGTGCGGCGGCGGCGCGGCAGTCGCAGATACACCCGGTGTGCCGGGCGCATTCGGCTCGCGCTCTGGACTCGGCGGTGATGGCGGTGCGGCAGGTGCTGCCGGTACGGCGGTCGACGTGCGCGCTGGTGGCCTCGGCGGTCGTCCGGCAGCCGGCGTCAGCACGGCCGGTGCGGGCGGAGCGGGTAGCGCGGGCGCTGGCGCAGCGAGCGGCGTAGGCGGCGGGACGAACAAGGGCACGTCGGTACAGCGCGATGCGACATCCACCGACGTCGCGCAGATCTGGGATTCCGGAACGCTCACCGTCGCGCTGTATCCGGTTGCTGCGGGCACCGGTGGTGGCGGCGGCGGCTGCGGTCGATCGGCAACGGGCGGCACGCCTCCAGGCGGCAAGGGCGGCGGCAGCGGCGGTGCGGGTGGACGCCTTGCGATCTACGCGAAGACGATCAATCGATCGGCGACGACAGCGGCCGGTGCGATTGCGTGCATCGGCGGCGCAGGCGCGAACGGATCGCCCGGCACCGGCACCGGTGCGGGCGGCGGTGGCGGCGGCGGAGGCGGCGGCGGTGGAGAGATTCGCATCGTCTACGCGTTCCTCACCGGCGCGACCGCAACGAACGCGCTCGATGCGAGCGGCGGACACGGCGGCAATGGTGGATCAGGCGGCGGCGGCGCGGGTGTCGCCGGGAACGGCAACTACGGCGGCGGCGGTGGCGTGGTCGTAACGGTCGACATCGGCACGCCTATCACGACGGTAACCAATGGCGCGGCAGCAGCGGCACCGGTGACGGTGACCGGCAGCGCTGGCGGCGCGTGCAAGGCGAATCTCTGATGGCGACTCAGCCGAACTATTGCGTTCTGGATGGCGCCGCCATCGGTTCGAACCTCGAGATCCGCGAAAGCGGGCTCGTGCTCACGTGCACGTTGACGGGGCAGAACGCCGGGAGCCGCATGAAGTGCCGCGGCACGCAGCCGAAGGCATCCGGTCAGTGGATGTTCGAGGTTGGCTACTGGGGCGATGATGCAGCGGCAACGTTGGCGCTCGCGGGTCTGTGCACGGCGAACTCGCCGCTCAACGCCGCGACCGGTGCCGACGCCAGCAGCTACGGCCTGAGCATGGCGGACGGCGGCATCTATCAGAACAATGCGCTGCTGCTCGCAACGCCGGCCGTGCCGCCGAAAACCTTCATCCAGTTCTGTGCCGATCTCGACGCATCGACCCTGACGATCTTCATCGACGGCGGCGGGAACAACGGTCTCGGCTACGTGCAGGCGATCAGCCCTGCAACGGGTGGCCGCATCTACTACCCGTCATTCACGACAGGATCGGTCACGGCATCAAGTGACGATCACATCGGCGTCGCGCTCTATGCCAATTTCGGGCAGCGCGCGTTCGCTCGGCCGATTCCGGGCTATGCAGGATGGTTCACGAAGCCCGCCGCACCGACGCCGTTTTACATCGGCCCGATCAGAAAGCACGCCTATACGAGCGGAGCAAGCGACTCTCCGGCGAACAAGCTCTATGTGCCCGGGCTCGATGTGATGAACCTGCAGATCGCCAAGGGCGGCACGGTATGGACCCAGTTCGACGACACCGGTGCGTCGGATGACGAGCCTGGCAGCCAGACCGCGACGTATGCGCCGGTTGTCCTCGACAACTCGCTCGGCGACTTCGATGCGCTGGTGGAAAACGCCGATTCGTACAGCGACCAACTCGCGTATTTGCGGCTGATGCCTGACGAAAGCGTGCCGCTGTCCATCACTACGCACACGCTCGCCACGTTCCTGATCGACGAAATCACCGCGCCCGACGAGAACACAGTCAACATCACGTTCAAGGACAAGCTGGAATCGGACATCGTGCCCATCCAGCGCCGCATCTTCCCGCCGTGGGCGGACCCCGGCGTGGCCGGTCGCCCGGTCCAGATCATCATCGGCGCCGCGCGCAGCGTCGACATCGGTGGCAACCTCGTCGACTCGCCGAGCCGGACGTTCCAGGTCGGCGATGCGAACTGCTACCTCGGCGTGCTGCGCGACAAGGGAAATCCGCTCAGCGGCACGCAGTACACGATGAGCAGCGACCTTGAGGCGGTCATTCCGGCAGTCCTTCCGGAAGGGAAATTTACGGCCGACGTCGGCTGCAGCGGAACCACGAACCAGTATCCCGCGCAGCCGGAAGTCCTCGGGGGCATCGGCTCGAATTGGGATACGGCATGGCTCCCGCCATCGACGCCGTTTGCGCCGCCGCCTGGCTGGACGATGACAAACACGGATTCGACCGTTCCTGTTGCGCACATCTCGACCGCGGTGAAATACGCGAAGCCCGCATTCCCGCACAACATGATCGCGCTGAGCACCAATCGACCGATCGACGCGATCGGCGGCGCGCGCGAGTTCTCGTTCCACCCGACCGGAATAACACCGCTGCGCGCAGGCAAGACGTACCAGATTTCTTTCATCATGTACGACTTCCAGGCGAGCCGATCGAATCTCGCGAGCGGCTTGTGCGTGATGTCGGCGCAGGCGGGATACCTCAACGGCCAGCAATGGATCAGCCCCTATCTCGTGCCGTTGACCGGCGCGGCGCGCACGGAGGTTCCGTTCACGTTGACCTACACGGTGCCGGCGGGCGCGGACCGAAACCTGTTCTTCACCGTCGTCGCTGCCGCAAACGACACCTGCTACTGCGTGATCTACGGCATCACGGTTACCGAGATCGTAGGCACCGCTGTCGATATCCCGCTGGTCGGTAGCAGCCTGCTGAATCACATGGCGCGGTGCTACGGGCACGCGGGCTACGACCCGACGGAATGGTCGCAGTCCGATTGCGAGGACATCGACAATTTCTATCCGAGCGCGCCGTTTGGCGTTGCAATCTCCGACCCCGGCGCAACGCTCGCGTCGTCGGTGAATCTGCCGTTGACCAGCATCAGTGCTGTTGCGCAGGTTGATCGCCTCGGCGTGCGCCGGTTCCTGCGGCTCATTGATCCAACCGGTCAGCCGCCGGTCGCGACGTACACCGAAGCCGACATCGATTACCCGATCCACATCACGCCGGACTATGCGCCAGGCCTGACGCAGACCGTCGGCAATCAACGCAACTGGGTGTTGCACGGCGACGCCGACATCGTGACGGATACGGTGCTGGTGCCGCCTGCGTTCAAAACGCAGCTGATGCGCAAATCCCGCATCCAGCAGGTGTGCAACCTGCAGCTTGCGAACGCCTACCAGTTCGCTCGCATGGCTGCTGCGTTCGACATGGTGATCGACGACAAGATCGTCGCGTTGAACGAAATGATCCGGGTGTTGAAGCCGTACTCGTATCAAGCGCCGACCAGCAGCGGCGGTCCTTTCACCGTGGCGCAGCAGTGGCGCGCGCCGCGCTTCGTCGCCTTCACGATCAACTATCAGGGCATCCCGCCGGAGTACTTGTTCGGCACCGTGCTGGCCGTGAAATACGTGTCCAGGCGGACGCGCGGAATCAATCTCGTCGTGCAACAGAACGTTGCCGTGTTCGCGACGACGCTCATGCCTGGCAAGCAAAAGATGCTCATCGTAGGGCGGGGGTGATCGGTGCTTTTCGGTAGTCAGTTTCCAACCGTGTCGGGCGTTGCGAAGTCCGGCAACTTCACGCTGCTGTCGCCGAACTATGACGGCCTTTCCGATCGGATTCCCGGGCGACCCACGCTGTTCACGCAGACCTCGGGAGGGACGCAAACGCTTTCGATCACGAAGACGTTTGCGAATGACAGCGAGCTCGACTTCAACACGATCGACTATCCGTATCTGCTGGTCGGATTCGTGTACTGCGGGAACTCGCCGCGCGCGGGACAGATCCTGCCGAACTGCACCTTCACGCTGAACGGAAAGTGGGGCGGCTCGGGCGCGAAGGTCTGTCAGGCCGGGCTCGGCCCGCAGGGGTATGCGCAGGCATGGCAGATGTTCTCGCGCGCCAACAAGGTCGGCTCGACGCCAACGACGACGCTGAACGTGCAGATGGCGGCGAACTTCATTACGTCGTTCGCGAATTTCGGCATCGGCGAAATCATCTGCATAGGGTGCGACGAGATTCCGATTCAGTCCATGAGCGAGCCGCTGACCACGAGCACGCAGAACAACCGCAGCAGCAACAACACGCCGAACATCGTCCTGGGCAATGCGTATCGCACGCTGCAGGTGGCCGTCGGACCGACCCGGCGCAACAACGTCGTCGTCGTGCCATCAACGCCGAACCTCGGCCGCTCGGTGCGCGATGGAATCGTCGATGCCGCACGCAATGGCGCGTGCGTCGTGTCGAACATCTGGCGCGTCCCTGGCGCGTTCTCGAAGACCGGCGCCGCTGACCTGCAGACGATGATTCGCAACTGCTACATGGCCAGCATGATGGCCTCGCCACCTCCGACGCTGACCTATTCCGCCACTGACGCGAGCAATGCCTACAAGGGCACGCTCGCTTTCGAGGAACTGCTATGACGATCAATGCAATCGGCTGGCAGCCGACGCCGCTCTATTTCGAAATGAAGGCCGGCAGCTCCGGCGTAGTCCGGATCGCGCTGACCGTCGTGCAGGAAGACGACACGCCGCTGCCGACATACGACGGATTCACGGCCGAGCTCGCGCTCTATCGGTCCGCGCTGGCGCCTCCGGAAATCGACCTGCGCCCGACCGTGACCGGCGATGCGATGACGCAACGCCTGATCATCGATCTGGACTTCGAAACCGCGCTGACCAAGGGCTTGTCGGCCGGCGTGCTCGGCGGCGATCTGGTGATCATCGATCCGGACGGCGAGCGCAACTATCCGCACAACATCTCGCTGACGATCGATCGAAGCTATTCGCCGAAGGTGGTCGCATGAGCAAGCTTGTTTCCAGCGCAGTGACCCTACCCGACGGCGAGACGATCGTGAAGGAATCCGCCGTCGGCAATCCGGTTCCAGGTGCGACCGTCATCGGCGGTCTGCCGCCCGGTGGTGCGACGGGTTCACAGCTCACCAAACGCAGCCCCGATGACGGCGACGTCCTTTGGTCTGATGCACTCCCGCCGGTATTCGACGCCGGCACGTTCAACTGAAGAGGAATTCACAATGGCACGCCTTCAACTCAAGCGCGGTAACTTCGCCAACCTTCCGACGTCCGGCATGCTCCCCGGCGAGCCGCACGTCGCCCTCGATCGCAAGACCTCGCACGTCGCGGTCGACGCCACCAATCTGGCGACACTGACGCCGGCCATCGATTTGCTGCCGACGCTGCCATCGATCGCCGGCGCCGACGACTTCGTCCTGGTGCACGACGCCAGCGAGGTCGCGGGTCAGAAAGAAAAGAAAATGACATTCAACGACTTTAAGACTGCGCTCGCCATTCCCGATGGCGCGACGGACGAGAAGGTCGCTGCGGTAGCCGGTGGAACACCTGGCTTCCTGTTCGGCACCGACGGCACCGACGGCGTGCTGCGCATGAATGCGTCGATGGCGATGACGCTCGACGCAGGTCACGGCTTCGTGACGCTGGCAGTCGGCACGGTCGACGGCGGAACGTTCTGACATGACCGCGATCCGCCACAAGCGCGGCTCGCGCGCTGACATCGACGCCGCCGCAACCGCGAGCGGCCTGGCCGAGGGCGAACCGTACTTCGTCACGGATGACGGAGTGCCGGCGATCGGGCTCAGTGCGACCGAATACGCCTCGATTCCGGTAATCACCGGCGCCAAGCGATTCGCGGTCGTGACGACCATGCCGGACACCCCTGACCCCGAAACCGTCTACTTCAAGAAGCCAGCATGATGGGCATCTCCCTCGGCAACATTCCGCTCGAACTCCCGGCCGGATGGGAGTGCTACGTCGGCGCGCAGAAAATCTACCCGGTCACGGTCGGCGGCTACGTGCTGACCGCGACCAGCGACGGCCAGCGGTTCCCCGACACGCCGCCGGAGGAATACACCGATCAGCTCACGTGCCCGAAGCCAGGCAATCCGATCGCCGGCAACGTGATGCTGTACATCATCGGCGTCACCGGCAGCGGGCCTATCGACTGGTCGCCGGCACAGTTCGACCAACTGTTGCAGGTCGGCGGCACGACCGGCCCGGGCGATGTCAATGACGGTCTGTACGTCGGCAAGCGGTATGTCACCGGCACGGAGGTCTGGACCGATAACCTGCTGCTCGCGATCGCCGAAGGAGGCAAGACGGACTGGCTCGCGATCGCCATCCTGATCCAGGCCGATGGCGTCGTGCTGACGATCGATCTGCACGACTTCGCGAAGGGGTTCAGCTCAACGGCGAAGGACACCGAGATCACGGTCGCCGGTCCTGCTGACTTTGAAACCGTCAACGACAACACGCTGCAGATCGGCATCTTCAGCACGTCGACCGCGCCGCGCGACGGCCAGTCCGGCGACCTGACGACGCTGACCCTGCCGGACGGGTTCACTCTAGAAAAGCTGATCACCGATCACGTCTGCGAATTCATCGCGGTCGCGTGGAAGTTCGTCGCGGCGGCCGGCACTGTCAGCGACGTTGATGCAACCGTCGAGTTCGACGGGCCGGCGACTGGCACCATCGACACCGTGACCTATGGCGTCATGATCGCCGTATCCGGTGGCAGCGGACCGCCAACGCCCACGCCGATGGGCCTCACCGGCACGCTTCCAGGCGGAACGGTCGGCGTGCCCTACAGCGCAGCGCTCACGCTCACCGGCGATTTCACTGGTCCCGTCACGATCGACGCCAGCAGCGGCAGCATTCCGTCGTGGGCAACGCCGACGGTCTCAGGAACGACTGTCACGTTCGCCGGCACGCCGACGACGGCAGAAACCGAAGCGTTCACCGCGCGCGCAACAGACAGCACTTCCGGCACGCACCAGATTGCAACCTCGCCACAACGCATCGTGATCGCCTCGAGCGGCGGCGGCTCCGGTGTCGTGCAGGAGATGAAGGGCAAGCGCACCGAAGGCGATTCGACAGCGTCGGTCACGCATCTTCCCGACGCACCATTCACGGCAGGAAACGCGGTCTCGGTTCCGCTCGGAATCTATACCGGCGGCGGCAACGTGATCACCGGCATCAAGGCCAACGGTTCGACGCTAACGAAGGTCAGCCACACGCAGAACAGTGTCGATGGCGTGTTCGAGGTTCAGACCTGGGAAGGCGTCGCAGGCGCAGGGTCGGCGGGAATCGTCGTCACGTTCGACACGACCGGAAGTGTGTACATGACGCTGTCGGCGATTGAATTCGCTGCGCCTGCGGCGCGGACATGGAGGTACCCGTACACAACCCGATGCCATTGCCCCAGGCCGTCCCCGAAACCTGATATCCGTCGCCGCAGTGCGCGTAATCCTGATAATTGAAGTGAGGATAGGTCGTCGATAACACCGCTTTGGACGAAGCCAACACTTCTTGCCTGCCGAAGTAATTAGAGCCGCTGTGGGTAATGCTGTAATTGGATCCACACTCGTGCCCGGGCGGAAGGTCGGTGGTATGCGGACAATTCGTCGTCGTATCGGGCGGTGAGTCGTTCCACAGCGCAAGGCTCTGCTGAAAGCCCCCCGCCGAAATCACACGTGAGTCGCTGGCAGGGAAATTGAGATCCCTGCGATCATTTCCTGAAGCGGCAACCATCGCGGTATCGCGAGACATTGCATAGGCGATCGCGAGACAGGAAGAGGACCCCTGAGCCTGCGAGCAATAATTGATATTGCCGCCATAAAATACGCCGAAGCTCATGCTGTTCACCTGAGAACCCGTGTCGACGGCCTGGACTTGGCCCCGATTGGCGCCAGGGGTGTTGAAATTCAGGTAAACGTAAGGGGGCATAGCAATCGCGTCGCACAATGGCTGGCCGACTTTCCATGCTGATATTCCGCAGTGTTTGCACGTCCCTTGCACCCCCTGGCCGCTGGCACCGTTGGCAGCCAACAGGCCGGCGACATGCGTGCCATGTCCTAAAGCGGCGGGAACCAAAGAGGTGCATGGCGAACCAGTAGCGACCAACGGCTTGGCTTCGTCAACGTTCGTCGCGTCGAAGCCGGAAGGTGGCGTTTGCCCAGTCTGGCTGACGTCCTTCGATGCCGCCTTGATAAAGTTACCTCCGGTGAAAGCGCTCGTGCTGCTCGTGAATTGTCGTAACGCGGGATGATCGACGTAGAGACCATAATCTATCTGCCCGACCAGGGCGTAGCCGCCGGCCATCTGCCACGCGGCATCGATATTGAGGTCGTACCAGCCATACTGATCGCCGTTGCCGAGCGGATCGGTGTCGATGCTGAAATCCGTCAGTGAAACGGACGAGGGCTGCATGGCCAGCGGTTCGTACGCATTGGCGACATACGGATCGGCGCGCAGCGCGGTCAAGGCGGCCGGCACGTCCGCGCTGGACGCGAACGTCGCCAGCACGATGGCTTCCAGTTTGGTGCGCGCCGAGTTCGGGTTCGCCTGCTGCCAGGCAAGAAAATCCCCACTGGCGCGGTCCGGGATCAGGTATTGCACGACCTGCGGCGTCGTGATCGTAAACGCCTGCAAGGGCGGCGAACCGGAGTGCGGCGAAATGGCGTAGTAGTTCACCAGCTGGGCCGGCGTTGGCGCGCCGGGCGCGTGAGTCAGAAGAATCTCGACCGTGCGATTGGCGGGCGCGACCTGCGCGCGCGCCAACGGCACACACACCAGAACGATGAGCACGATGCCAGACCGGCGCGTGCGTACTGCCCACACGGCAAGCCCCGCGATGACCACGATTAATGCCAGAAGGCCGGGCACGTTCAGCGCAGGCGCAGGCACTGCAGGCTGTGCGCTGCCGGCAACCGTGAGCGGAACGACGCCCAGCGTGAGTATCTGAGGGTTGGTGAAGAAATCGATGTAGAAAAGTTCAAACGTTACGGTGTACTGCCCTGGCGGGAAGGTACCCACCGGAAAAGTCCCGGTCCCTGTAGGAAACCCGCATAACTCGTTGCCGTCTTCCCAGTGTTGGCCATAGACAACGATGCGTATGGCATTGCCATTTTGAGTGATTTGAGGAAACCCGTCGCGATAGAAGATTGTGTCGCACACTCCCATATGGACGTTGATCGATACGGTTTCACCGGCCGTCGGGTTCACCGGGGTAATGTATGGAGTATCCCAGAACGCTTGGGTCGACTGAGCGAAGAACGCGAACACAAGCGCCCACGTGAGTGCGAAACGACGTTTGAACATATCCCCTCCCAGAGCCCTGAGCTCGTCCGCGGCGGAGCATACAACGCCTACGTGACATGCGCTGTTCCCACGTCCGTGGCCTGCTTGGATCCGTGAAACGGTGTCTAGGACGGAATGCTTGCCACCGCTAATGCGAACCGGCATCAGGATACCTCGAATGAGTTCCCAAGCCTCGACGCATTGGTGCGAGCACATGCTCTCGGGCATCGCGGCTTACCGTGAGGTGGTCGAGCGGGCTGGTTCGCGCGGGCAAGGCTTAGCTTAGAGGCTGCGGCACGCATCGAATCGCATCGCACCGTACTGTGCCCCGTCTATCCGGGCTACTCCACGCCGGTGCTGTCGCCAGGCCGCCGGGCAACAATAGGCGTGAGGGAGACCTTGTCCCGCCCGATGGACGGTGCAGTGCAACGATCTTTCGGTATCATGCTCGGCCACTGAAGGATCCCACGATGCTAAAGTCTGTAGAAATCAAGGGTTTCCGGTCGTGCGAGCACGTTGAATTTGACACCGAGCAGTCGCTTATTGCGCTTCTGGGTAGGAACGGGGTCGGCAAAAGCAACATCTTGCGAGCGATCTACTTGGCGGCCAAGTACGCCTCGGCGCCACGACCCGCCGATCGGCCCGCGTTCGGACTCGATCCTGAAGTAACCGTGGCGCTCGGTTTCGATAGCGGAGGTGGACGATTCCGTTACCGCATAACCGGCACGCCGGCGCGTCGTCGCCCGGGCAGGACCGATGGTATCGATGAACGCCTTGACGTCTTTGAGAATGGCGTCTGGAGAAATCTGGCGTCACGAGACACGAAGCAGGTCACTTTGAACGACGCAGACCAGATCGTTCACATCTTGGCTGATCCTGCCACACCTCTCCTATTCGTCCTTTCTGGATACCGCTCGGCGGATGGTCCGTATTTTAAGTCGGCTCTGGATTTTCTCTCCGGCGTCCATTACTACCCGCTTAATGAAAAGAATTCTTTTAGCGACCAGTTTGAAGGTAACATATTTCAGGGTGCTGAAATAGTCGAATGGCGTCGATCTACAGATACTGATCGCCTTGCCGAGAAAGATGCTGAATTGAGAATTATCTCAATGCATTTGTTTGAAACTGAGCGATTTGAGGAATTCGTCTCTTTGGTCGGACCTGATGGGTTATCTCTGTTCGATGAAGTCCGCGTTCATCGCAGCGGAACGTCGGAGCAGGAAACGGAAGATGTGGACGGCGTCAAGCTGGATTTGTTTTACTACATTCAGTACAGAAAAAATGGCCGCTTATTGTTTTACCCTGCTTTGTCATACGGAACGCGCAGAATTGTAAATATTGTTGCCGCAATGGTTAGTGATCAGAGCACGTTAATGCTCATTGAGCACCCGGAGGATGGTATTCACATTGGTTTGTTGCGCCGACTTTTCGGAATTATGCGTTCGTACAGGCGGGCTCTGCAAATATTTGTTGCGACGCATAGTCGAACTCTGTTGAACGAGATGCAAATCGATGAACTTCGCTTCGTGAGCAATGAGGCTGGCGTAACACAGATTGGTAAGCTTTCTGGGGCGAGCAGAGAGATGGCCGAGCGATACATTTCGGCCACAGGGGATGATGAAAGCGGATCTCTCGCTGATTTTGTTGAGCTTTGTGATGAAGATCTTTTCCCATGATTGCTCTTCTTTGTGAAGACGCCTCGTCGCGAGACTTTTTAAAAAAGGTTATTCCACGAATCGTGCAATGTGTAGTTAAACCGCGCGGCTACAGTGGGGTCGGTGATTTAATAAATCATGGCGCCAAGGATCTCTCGGCGATGAAAGCTATGGGCTGCAATAGATTTGTCGTTTGCGCCGACTCGGACGCTGTAACTGGCGAGGTGCGTCGGTCGGAGTTAATCAATCGTGTATACGCAAAATCTACGCTTTCAACGAGCGAGAAAGAGAGGTCGTGTGTGCTCGTTGCAGTTCAAGAAGTAGAAGCCTGGATACTAGCGAACTTGAGCTGTGTAAAAAAAGTAATCAGCAGTTGGACGCCTAATGACGTCCCGAGAAGTGAATCATTAAATAATCCGAAAGAACAGTTAATAGGGATGAGCCGTAATGCGCGGGGGCGTGAGCTTTACCGTCCTACTGAACATAATGGCCGCATCGGTGAAATTATCGACATTTCGGTGATACGTAGGTGTTGCCCGTCCTTTCATCCTTTGGAGAACTTATTGCTACGTTCGGAGGGCAACGTTGTAAGAAATGAAGCTTGAAGGTTAATCCGGTTATCGCACTCCGATACAATGAATTTCGACGCCTACCGCTAGTCGGACTTGGCGCACTCTAAGTCGAAAGTTGCTATCCGAAACGAGGTTAGATGTGCGGGCTTACACAGACGCTAATCTGCGCGATCGAGCTGTGCTAATTTGCAGCCTGCCGGCGGGGATAGCTCCGGTTTGCAACCGGAGCTTCGAGCACTAGGAAAAGGCTGTTTTGTTTAACACCGGAGCAGTCCGCTTATTCGTAACCCGCGCGGCTCCCGCCTGGTGCATATGGTGTGATAGGTAACGGTTGGCGCTGATCGAGGAGCTATGCTTCGTGAAGAGGGATCTGAATAGCCTTGACGGCTTCAGTATTTAAGGACGTGACGCAGCGAAACGCGCGCGTTTGCCGACGTTGAAGCGTTTTATATAGTTCGGAACATGTGGTGACGTGCTCTCTTGCGTAGACGCGGTTCTTCAGCCGCTTCATATTTAGATTCGCGATAAAGATGCAGGACATGACGCCGGCAATGCCCGCCCCAACTGCTGCTCCGGAGTCACCACGCACGGCGTGCCAGCCGTTTTCGAACATTGTGACGCTGTACTCAACGAGCGTGTCGCAGTGCTGCGCTATCGCAAAGACGTTGTCGGTCGCGAGCTCCAGGCGGTCATTCGACTCGGGCTGCAGAGCGCTCTTTCGGCTAGTCGATCTGGCCGCGAGACGAGCCCGCCGCAATTCGATCACAGTATTAAAATCCTCGGCATCTTTCTCGAATAGTGAGCGCAGATCCGGCTCGATCTTGGAGCGTATATGTGCATCTATAAAATCAAATGTGCGCTGACCTCTCTCATCCTGGATATGTTCTTTGCTTTTTGTGCACACCGTTTGAATAAGTCTGGCGGCCAAAAGTCCCATCAAAGCGGCAGCGCTACCAGAGCCCGGAGCTGCATTTCCAGCCCCAAAATCGGCTAGGAGCTGATTTGTGGGCCGACTCAGAAATGTGTCTTGGAGGGCTATTTGAAGTTGATCTTCCATGTCGTATTGATCTCGATAAGTTGACAAACGATCACCTCCGGAGCAGTCTACTTCCGTCGCAGCCAATTCTGCGACCGGGTTTGACAGCCCGAATGACCAAGGCGCCCAACAGCGCCCATCGTCCGATGCCGGCGCTTTTTGTTTGCCTGGCGATCGGCGCGATGAGTGCATGTGCCCACTTTATGGCGGGCGGCGTGAGGAGGCTTCGGCCTGCCGGTCCCTTGGTTCCGGTCTGTCAACCTTGCGCCGTCCGTCACCTCGTTTGACAGCGTGGTGCCGGACTCCACAACCAAGGAGTCAACCATGTCCAAGAAATCCCCAGTCGGCCGACCGGCCAGCTACGCCAATACAGTCTTCATCGTGGGCATACCCGCCCTGGCAGTCGCTCCTGACGCATCTATGTCGGACCGCCAGAACGCCGCCTCGTGCCTTCTCGACGCTGTCGCAGGGGCGCTGGGCGAAGCGCAGACGGGCAACTGCGATCCTATCGACTCTAAGCTCGTCTGGCTTGCCCATTACGCGGCCACGATCGCCAAAGAGCTCCTGGATTCTCTGGACGTTCGGCAGGAGGGCGCGTGATGGCCCTCACACGACAGCCCCTTTGCCCCGTCGGCTTCCAGGAATCGATGATCCGCGCCTTCAAATGGATTCGGCCGGAATCTCATCCAGGCTACATGCGAAGTCACGTGTCGATTTTGCGGCGACGATGGGATCTGTGGATCGCTGACCGCTGCGAATGCGACGAAACGTGCATCTGCTGGACAAGCTGCATCGAGCCGGACTTTCTGTCAGTCGCGAGCGCCATCTACGCGGCCAATAGCGCTGGGCTCACGGCGCCTCAGTACCCGCGCCTAGCTACGTTCAACGGCATGAGGGTGCAGGCATGAGCGCCATGGACCACTTCGACGAAGCCCATCTCGCGATCGCCCAAGCCGAAGCGATCGTGACGCTCTTGGGAAGCGACAGGAGCGCGAGCGCCGATCAGCGCAGCCATGCGGCCTACGTCGTCAGGGATCGCCTAGAACACGCGCGCGAGCAGCTGGAGAAGCTTTGGGAAGCGCACCAGGCCGGGCAAGCAGGAGAGCGGCAATGAGCATCCCGAACATCGACCGCTTCAACGAGCTCAAGGACAACGCCCTCGCGATCACGCATCTGATGCAGGTGGCTGGCGAAAGCAGGAGGCCGTTGGGCGGCGCGACGCTCGTGCGCATCGGCTACATGCTGGAGAAGATCGTCGTCGAGATGAAGCAGGTGGTCGACGAGGTCACGCGGGCCGTCTGATCGAGACGTGGGCACAGGGACGTGCCAGCAACTCGGATGGTGCGATTTGAAATCCCACCTCACTTCTCCGGTTTGAACCCGCAGAAGGAGGCGCGACACAGGGACTTGACTCGTTGGCGAGATGCGAGTTTGTCTACTCGGCCAGCGCTTTCAGGATGGCAACCTTCGTTCCCACGGCCACTATTTTTTCCTGGCCAAGGGGTATCACCACGACACCGGCCGACGTTTGGGCGAGCACCGCGCGGGCCGTCGCCGTCAGCTCCGTTTCGAGGAACAGCACTTCAAGATTATTCGCCACGTCGTCGCCCTAGTCGGCTGCCTGCGACCGGGAAGCTACGCTATTGGTATGCATCAGGCCGATATCATTCAGCAGGCCGTTGCCGCGAGTTCAGGAACAAGGACAGAGTTACCGAGTGAGATGCTCAAGCGTATCTTTCAGCTGCTTCAGGCTGAAAGGCTTTCGAAGAAAGGGCTGCCCGCGAAGTGCATCGGGTAGATCTTCTGTCGGATATCCGCTTGTCACGATGCACGGAATTTCGCGCTTACGGAGCACGTTGGCGACTTCTCCGACATCACCTTTGCCCACGAGGAAGCGGTCGAGAATCGCGGCGTCGAATGGCAGAGCAGCTGCGGCAGCGATCGCTTCGCGATACGTAGTGGTGACAGCTGCAACCGTGTGTCCGAGCGTCGCCAAGGTATCGGCGAGCGTCTCTGCGACTAGCTCATCGTCTTCAGCAAGCAGGATGCGCACTGGTTGATCCAGGGGCCCGAGATGCGCAAATCCTCTCACAGTGACAAGGCCGCGATGTGAAATTGCGTTTAAGGTCGTTGCGCGGCTCGTCCCGTCGTGTCCCGCGGTATCCCGATTGTCCCGTTTCGCTTTATTTGCTGACACGGTGCTGACACGAGCAAAAAGGCCTCCGGGTCACGGAGGCCTAATTCGTTGATTCTATTGGTCGGGGTGACAGGATTCGAACTTGCGACTTCTACCTCCCGAAGGTAGCGCTCTACCAGGCTGAGCTACACCCCGACCGGGGCCGCCGTAGCGGGCCGCGAATTCTAACGGTGCTTCCGGATTGGCGCAACCGCACGGCGGAGGCGGATGGATGTTCGAGCCGGCAGCCGGCGCCGAACCATCGATGTCGCGCAATGCGGGGAGTGGCACTGCAAAGCCTGCGCTGAGCCGACCTGCGACCGCGCGCGGCCATCTGGTAACCTACGCGGCTGATATTTTCGTCAGCCGCGCACCTTCGCAGCGGCGCTCTCCCCGAGGACACCGATGGCCGTCACCCAAGCCCGCACGATGCCCGGCGTGCTCGAACTGTTGCCGCTCGACCAGGTTGCATTCCAGGCCATGCTCGATGCGGTACGCCGCAATTTCGAGCGCTATGGTTTCCTGCCGATCGAAACGCCGGTGATGGAATTTTCCAACGTGCTGCTGACCAAGGAAGGCGGCGAGACCGAGCGTCAGGTCTACTTCGTGCAATCGACCGGTGCCTTGCAGGCGGCGAATGCGGGCGAAGTTCCGGAGCTCGCGCTGCGCTTCGACCTGACCGTGCCGCTGGCGCGCTACGTGGCCGAACACGAGCACGATCTGACCTTGCCGTTCCGCCGCTACCAGATCCAGCGCGTGTATCGCGGCGAGCGTGCGCAGCGCGGACGCTTTCGCGAGTTCTATCAGTGCGACATCGACGTGGTCGGCAAGGACACCTTGTCGGTGCGCTACGACGCCGAGCTGCCCGCGGTCATCTACAGCGTGTTTCGCGAGCTCGACATCGGTGCGTTCACGATCCAGATAAACAATCGCAAGCTGATGCGCGGCTGGCTCGAAGGCCTCGGCATCGAAGATGCGGAAAAGCAGGGCGCGCTGCTGCGCGAGGTCGACAAGCTGGACAAGCGCGGCGCCGATGCGGTGCGTGAAACACTGGTCGGCGACGCATTCGGATTGTCCGCCGAGGTGGCCGCACGTCTGCTCGATTTCGTGCAGTTCCGTTCGAGCTCGCTCGCCGATGCGATCGCGAAACTCGATGCGCTCGGCGCCGGCAGCGAGGCCCTCGAAAAGGGCAGGGCGGAGCTCAAGGAAACATTGACGCTCGTGAAGGCGTTCGGCGTGCCGGAGACGCATTTCGCGCTGAATCTTTCGATCGCGCGCGGGCTCGACTATTACACCGGCACCGTCTACGAAACCACCTTGAACGATCATCCGCAGATCGGCTCGATCTGTTCCGGCGGTCGCTACGAGAATCTGGCCAGCCACTACACGAAGTCGCGCCTGCCCGGCGTCGGCATCTCGATCGGCGCGACACGCCTGTACTGGCAGCTGCGTGAAGCCGGCTTGTTGAAAGGCGGTCGCAGCACCGTGCAGGCGCTGGTCGCGCAGATGGACGAGAACGAGTTGCCGCGCTACCTGGAACTGGCGACCGAATTGCGCAACGCCGGTATCAATACCGAAGCGGTGCTCGAACCCGGCAAGTTGGCGAAACAGTTCAAGTACGCCGATCGCGCGGGTATCCGTTTCATGCTCGTGCTCGGCACCGACGAGATCGCGAAGGGCGTCGTCACCGTGAAGGATCTGCGCAAGGAAGAGCAGTTCGAGGTGACGCGCGCGGAACTGGCGGAAACCTTGCGTGTGGAGATTGCACAGGCGGCGGTGATGCGCGGCAGTGAGCATTGAATTTTTCGATCGTCAGTCGCGCGCAGCGTGAATGACGGCGGGAACGGCGCGTAGTGCGTGAAATCGACCGAGGCATGGAACCGGCAATGCAGATCAACACGATCACCCTGGACGGCAACAGCCTCACCCGAGCCCAGCTCGTCGCCATCGCGCGCGACGGCGCCAGCGTCACGCTCGATGATCTGCAGCTTGCACACGTGCAGCGCGCGGCGGATTTCCTCGCCGAAAAAGTGAGCGGCGGCGAGCCGATCTACGGCGTCACCACCGGTTTCGGCAGCAACGCGGACAAGCTGCTCGGCGCGCATCGCGCGCGCGACGAGCTGGCGGGCGGCAATCCGGCACAGCGCGACGGCAGCTTGCTGGAAGAATTGCAGCACAACCTGGTGATCACGCACGCGGTCTGCGTCGGCGAGCCGTTTTCCGCCGAGGTCGTTCGTGCGATGCTGGCGATCCGCATCAATACGCTGATGCGCGGGCATTCAGGTATCCGCGTCTCGACCCTGATGTCGCTCGCCGACCTGCTCAATCGCGACGTGATTCCAGTGATTCCGCAGAAGGGTTCGGTCGGCGCCAGCGGCGATCTCGCGCCGCTGTCGCATCTGGCGATCGTGCTGCTCGGCGGCGGCGAAGCGTTTCATCGCGGTGAACGCATGAGCGGCGCCGAGGCATTGAAGCGCGCCGTGCTCTCACCGCTGCGGCTGTCGTTCAAGGAAGGCCTCGCGCTCAACAACGGCACCGCGCAGATGCTGGCGTGTGCGGTGCTGGCACTCGATCGTCTGGAGAATCTGATCGCGACCGCGGACATCGCAGCGGCGATGACGCTGGATGCGTTTGCCGGTCGCACGAGTGCATTCAAACCCGAAGTGCATGCGCTGCGCCCGCATCCGGGCCAGGTCGAAACCGCCGCGCAAGTTCGTGAGCTGCTGCAGGGTTCGACGCTTGCCGATATTCCTTATCACCTGGTTCCGCGTTTTCGCACCTGGCTCGCCGATTCCTGGAGCGATCCGGAAGATCAGAAGCAGCATTTCGACATCGCCTGGGACTACGTTCCACCCGGCCAGCGTCATGGTCGCGAAACCTTTTATCAGCGCTTCCTGCCGTTCAAGGGCGGCAAGAAACACCAGCCGCAGGACGCCTACTGTCTGCGCTGCATGCCGCAGGTGCACGGCGCGGTGCGCGATGCACTCTGGCAGGCGCAGCGCATCGTCGATATCGAGCTCAATGCGGTCACGGATAATCCGCTGATCTTTCCCGATAAGGAGGACGCACAGGTCATCGAGGACCAGGTCATCTCCGCCGGCCATTTCCACGGCATGCCGCTCGCGCTCGCGATGAGCTACATCAAGGCTGCGATTCCGGTGCTCGCGTCGATCAGCGAGCGGCGCTTGAACAAGCTCGTCGATCCCGCAACCAACGATGGACTGCCGGCGTTCCTGATCGGCAACGAAGACGCGACCGACTCCGGCTTCATGATCGTGCAGTACACCGCCGCCGCGCTCGTCAACGACCTCGCCACGCGTGCGCATCCGGCGTCGGTGTATTCGATCCCGACCAGCGCGAACGCGGAAGATCACGTCTCGATGGGTGCGAACGAAGCGCGCCATGTGCTCGAGATGACCGAAGACCTCGGTCACGTCGTCGCGCTGGAGCTGTACACCGCGGCGCAGGCGCTGGATTACCGCCAGGACATGCTCAACGCTGCACGCCGTCTGGCCCAGCGCGGCGACTGGCGCGCGCTCGCCGGCAAGATCGCGAACGCGCCGGATGCGCAGCATCCTTCACGCGCGCGGTTCGAAACAGAAGTGCAGGCATTGACCGATGCACTCGCGCGAGCAAACGATTTCCACGCCGGCAGCGCCGTAGCGAGCGCACACGCGAAGATCCGCGAACGCATCGCCTTCATGTCGCGCGACCGCGCGATGGACGGCGATGTGCGCGCGATCTGCGAACTGATTGCGAAGCGCGGCCTGAATACTTGACGTCGCATGAGCGCGGGCACGACCGCTGTGGTTTCAGGCAAGTACGCTCGCTTGCTTGCTCAAGCGCTCGGGATGTTTGGGCTCATCGTTGGTGTTCTGGTTCTTAGCAGCGCGCAGCGACTATCGCGCAGTGACATGCCCTTTGCTCTACTCGTGTTCCCGCTTTCCATCGCGGCGGTGGTGGTGCACGAGCTCGGCCATTTGCTGGCTGCTGCGTGCGCCGGTTGCACAGTCCTCGGCCTCAGCGTCGGTCCGCTGCGAGTGGAACGTCGCCGTTTCGGTATGCGGTTTTTCTGGAATCGCGGTCGATCGCGGACGGCAGGGCTGGCACTCGCCGTTCCCGATTTCTCGAAAGATGTCAGACGTCAGGTTCTGATATTCACGGCGGGTGGGCCGGTCACGAATCTGATCGTTGCGATGTTGCTTCTGCCCATTTCGTGGCCCGTGCAAGGCCGTCTTTTCAACATCCAGCTCGCGTCGCTATTTGTTTTCGGGTCGATAAACTTTCTGATGGGACTTGCGAATCTGATTCCGTACAAAGTTATTTACGTCAGTGATGGCCTGCGCCTGCTGGAATGGTGGAAGAACAGCCAGGCCGCGCAGCGGGAACTGAAAGTGCTGCGAATGTATGCGCGATCACTGCGCGGAGAATTCGCATCGGATGTACCTCTGCACGAGATCGCCGAACTGGAGTCCGACGATACGATCGGTATACGTTTCTTCGGCAGCTACATCGCGTTGCGCGCGGCGCAGGAGCGTGCCGATACGGAGGCATTCTGCGCCGTTCTGGAGCGCTGCAGAGCAATTCTGCCGACGCTCGATGCCATCACCTATGCGTCGATTCGGCCCATCTGGTCATTCTGCCTGATCGAGGAAGAGTTCGAGCGCATTTGCGCAGGCGAGCACGCGAGGCTCGATATCGAACCCGATATATTGAAGGTTCTGCCGAGATTTATTCGATATCGATGGGAAGCGGCGCGGGCGTGGGCAGAAGCTGACGCCGGGCGCTGGTCGAAATCGATGAAAAACGCCAAGCGCGAAATCGATGGCTTGTTCGATGCCGCAGTCAGACGTGAGGAATACGAACTGCTGAAGCGTATCGACACGCCACCGCGAAGCTCGACAGCTCCGGATTTGCTCGGAGCCGCTTAGATGGATTCGTGCGGCGACTGAACGCCACGACAGGCGTTTTCATAGCTGAGCCGGTGTTCCCGGCGCAGCTCAGCTGCCGTCGAAGCCGTTCTTGAAGATCACGTCGGGCGGCGACTGCAGCGCGCGGCAGGCATCGCCGCCGGCTTCGAGCTTGATGTTGTCGACCGCCCAGCCCGCGGCGCTCTGGAAGTCATCCGAGCTCAGGCGGAAGCGCAGCTTGAATCCGCTCGCGCCGTTCGCGTCGGCGGGCAGATTGATGTGGTGCGAGCTCCAGCTGCTCTGGCCGCTGCACGAATAGGCGACGTTCCAGCTGGAGCCGCCGTTCGTGCTGTACTCGGCGTAGCCATAGTCGTAGCCGCCTTCGGTATCGCAGCGGTCGTCGAAATCGAGCGCGAGTTCGCTGAAGCCGGTCAGATCGCGGGCGTCGCTCAAGGTCAGCGAGCTATTGAGGTCGTCGCCGTAGTTCGGTGTGTTCCAGACGTGCGTCGCGTTGCCCGGTACGCCGCTCGCGATGACCCATGGCGATTGCGTCGTCCACAACGTGTTGCCGCTTTCGACATCGTCGGACAGGATCGTGCAGTTCGGCAGCAGCTGGAAATCGCGCGTCACGGTCGCGCCTGCAGCGAGCGAGAGACCGTCGACTTCTTCCGACAGATAACCGGGCGCGCTGACATTCACGTCGACATTGCCGGCCAGCATCGTGCGCTGGTAATGGCCGTCGCTGGACGAACTGGTGGTGCTGCGGTGTTCGCCGGTGGCGCTGTCGCTGACCGCGATGGTCGCGTCGACGGCGCTGCCGTCCGCGACGGCGGTGATCGTTCCGGCCAGCGTTGCGATTTCGTTCGCGGCGGCGATTTCGATCAAGGCCGCATTCGGCGTGCCGGCGTTGCCGGCGCTGTCGGTGCCCTGCACATAGACCAGATGTTTGCCGGAGGTCAGTGCCGTGCTGTCGAGCGTACCCGTGGCGGTTTCGCTGGCTGAGTCGAAGGCGCCGTCGCCGGCGAGCAAGGCGGTCGCGCTCGCGCCCGATTGCCAGGGCAGCGCATCGACGTAGGCAGCCGCACTCGCGATCGTGCGCACCGGCTCGTTGCCGTTGGACTGGTTGAAACGGCTGCCGTCGAGCTGGGCGGTGAGTGCAATCGGTGTGCCCGCTGCAATCAGGTCCGAGGTTGCGTCGACGGAAATCGTGTCCGGTCCGGCCGGCAACGTGTACGGCGCATGCAGCGCGCGCGCCGCATAACGCAGCGCAGCCACATTGTCCGGTGCGGTGCTGGCCTCGAACGAGCCGCAGTCCTGGAAAAAATCCGCACCGTCGGTTTCGATCGTGTACGACGCCACCCCGAGCAAGCCGTAGAAGCTGTCGTCGGTGGTGCCGTCGGTGGCATAGAGCTGGTCGGATTGTTCGGGCGTGTAGCCGTTGAAATAGGCCAGGCGCCGACCGAGTGTGCGCAGCGCGGACTGGTTCGGCGCAGCACTCGAGGTATCGCCCCACGGCCACAACACCAGTGCAGCGTTACTGTGGATGTCGACGAAGAAGCCGCTGGTGTCATCCGGCGCGGCCTCGCCGCTGTCGCCGCCGGGCGACGATGGATTCATCGGACCGTTGCGATGATCGGCGAACACGCCGCCGCTGCAGTTTCCGTCGCTGTCGCAGGTGCCGGCGACGTAGTGCACCAGGTTCTGCGTTTCCGGTTCCGGCGCGCCCTGCACCCGCGGACTGCCTGCGACGCTCGGCCCGCGGAAGGTCTGGTCGCACTGGTCGTCGCTCGACCCTTGCCCGTTGGTGATGTTCCAGTGGAACGGAAAATTGCGGTTCAGATCGACGCCCGGCTGCGAGAATTCATTCTCGTCGCTGCACTGGCCGTTGATCGTGTCCATGTTCTTGCGCTGGTAAATCTGCTCTTCCGCGAGCACGCGCGCGTCCGGATTGGCCAGCAGGATCAGGCGGAAGTCGTTGTGGTCGACCAGCCAGGTCGCTTCCGCATCGACGCCATAGCCGTTGACCAGGTATTCGGCGAAGCGCGTGTCGACTTCGGCCGGCGCATATTCGCGCGCGTGGATCGAGCTGAATACGACCATGCGCGGGCGATCGGGATCGTCGGGCTGGGTGGCGAAATTGCTGATGCGCATCGCGCGCATCGTCGCGCCATCGCTCGCATTCTGGGTCTTCAGCCAGGTCGGTCCGATATCGTCGATCGCCGCGATCTGCGGATGGCTCGCGACCAAGTCTTCCATCGTCGCATTGGTACCCTCGATCGAGCGGAAGCAGGCGTAGCCCGGAATCGTCGCGTAGCCGCCGCCATTCAGCACCGGCGCGGCGCCTGCAGCGACGCGGTTGCGTGCGGCTTCGACGCGTTGCGTATTCGCCTGCAGCCGCGCGGTGGCGGCGCTGTCGATGCTGACGCCGAGACCTGCGTCTTCGAGGGCGCGCACGCCTTCGGCGCTGGTCGCGACGCGCAGCACGCCGCGGCTGTCGTCGACGATGATGTGCTGGAAGCGCGCGGCTGCGCGGGCGAGGGCGGCGTGATCGGGATAGTGCGCCTCGACCACCCATTCTTCGGCGAGTGCCGGAGCGGCGAGAACCAGACACACGGCAGCGGCGAGCAGCGACTTGAGCATGGCAAATCCCGGCAGGGCAATCGGCCGATACTAGCGGTCTGCAGGTTTGCGATAAAGTGCACAGGTGTAAAGGTGTACCTGTGCGCGAGATCTACTCGATCTGGTCTTTCGCCCATGCCGCATCGAGCGCTTCCATCGCGTCGTGCGGCTTCAGCTTCGCAGCCTTGTCGTACGCCCCGGCGACATCGTCCTCGCGCTTGTCGCCGTGCAGGAGCAGCAGCGCGTTGCCGTACTCGATCCAGGCAATCGGCGAGGCCGGGGTCAGTTTCAGCGCCTGTTTCAGGTGTTTTTCGGCATCCGCCGCATTCGCGCCGTAGGTCAGTCGGGCCAGCATCGCACCGACCTTGCCGACGATCTCGGCGTGGTAGAGGCCGAGCGCGGTATGCGCTTCGGCGTGCTTCGGCGCGAGCTCGAGCGTGCGCTCCAGCGATTCACGCACCTTGCCGGCGAGCCCCTGCGCGAGCGCCTTGGTGATCGAGATGGTCTGGCTGAGGCGACCGATCGCGAAAGCGCGCCGGTAATGACTGTTCGCCTCGCCCGGCAACATCGCGACGGCGTCGTCGGCGATCCGAATCAGTTCTTCGTAGCGTGCGACGCGTACTTTTTCATCGTCCACCAGATACGTCGCATGGATGCCGCCGGCCTTGATCGCGACCGAGGCGCCAAGCGCGTTCAGTGCGATTCCGTCGTCGTAGGCGGCCTGGAAATCGCCGCGATGAAATGCGCGCCAGGCCTGCTGCAGCTGGCTCGCAGCGCTCGCCGCGTCCTTGCCGAGTTTCGGTTGCGCCTTCTGCAGCTTCGCCACATGCTTTTCGTCGGGCCAGGGTTCCTGATCGCCGGCGTGCAAACCGCTCCAGGCTTTGGCGAGCGCGTCACCGGCGTAGTCGAAACTTTTGTCCGGATGCGGAAATGCGGTCCAGCTTTTCTTCGCCATGGCCTTGCGTTCCTCCTCGTCGAGCGTCGGCGCGAGTGTGAATGCGTCGAGCGCCCGGCGTCACGCCGCCCTGCGGCAAGCCGGTAAACTGCCGACACAATCAACCCGCGTCGCAGGCACATTCCCGTGCACGCGCGAATCGGATAACGACATGACCAGAGCCAGCCGCCCCCTCGATCCTGCGCAGCGCGTCGCCGTGCTGCGCGAACGCATCGAGGATGCGAACCATCGCTACCACGTGCTCGACGATCCGGAAATTCCGGACGCCGAGTACGACAAGCTGATGCGCGAATTGATCGACCTCGAAGCGGCGAATCCCGAGCTGGCGGCGCCCGATTCACCGACCCAGCGCGTCGGCGCCGCGCCGTCCGGCGCCTTCGCCGAGGTGCGTCACGAGATCCGCATGCTGTCGCTCGGCAATGCGTTCACGAGCGGCGAGGTCGAGGACTTCGTGCGACGCATCGAGCAGCGCCTCGAGATCGAAAATCCGGTGTTTTCGATCGAACCGAAATTCGACGGTCTCGCGATCAGCCTGCGCTACGAAGGCGGCCGCTTCGTGCGTGGCGCCACCCGCGGCGATGGCGAAACCGGCGAGGATGTCACGCCGAATCTGCGCACGATCAAGGCGATTCCGCTGAAGCTGCGCGGCAGCGATTTCCCTCAGGTGCTCGAAGTGCGCGGCGAGGTGTACATGCCGCGCGCCGCGTTCGAGGCATGGAACGAACGCGCGCGCAACGAAGGCGGCAAGGTGCTGGCGAACCCGCGCAACGGCGCGGCTGGTTCGCTGCGCCAGCTCGATCCGCGCATCACCGCGCAGCGTCCGCTCGCGTTCTACACCTATGCGGTCGGCGTGGTCGAAGGCGGTGCACTGCCTTCGACACATTCGGCGACGCTGAAAAAATTTCGCGAGTGGGGCTTGCCAGTGAGTGCGCTGGTCGAGACCGCACGCGGCGCAGCCGGCTGCCTCGCCTACTACGAACGTATCGGCGCACAGCGCGACACGCTGCCATTCGACATCGACGGTGTCGTCTACAAGCTCGACGACTACGCCGGTCAGCGCGAACTCGGTTTCGTCGGACGCACGCCGCGCTGGGCCATCGCGCACAAGTTTCCGGCGCAGGAGCAGCAGACCGTCATCGAGGGCATCGACGTCAATATCGGTCGCACCGGCGCCGCCACACCGACGGCGCGACTTGCGCCGGTGCAGGTCGGCGGCGTCACCGTGACGAATGCGACCCTGCACAACGGCGACCAGGTCGCGCGGCTCGACGTGCGCATCGGCGACAGCGTGATCGTGCGCCGCGCCGGCGACGTGATCCCCGAAGTCGTGCGCGTGGTGCCGGAGCTGCGTCCCGCCAGGACGCAGCCGTGGCGGATGCCCGAGCATTGCCCGATCTGCGGCTCGGCAATCGTGCGCGAAGAAGGCGAGTCGGTCGCGCGCTGCAGCGGCGGCCTCACCTGCGCGGCGCAGCGCACGCAAGCGGTGTTCCATTTCGCGGCACGCCGCGCAATGGATATCGACGGTCTAGGCGAGCGCTACATCGAGGAACTCGGCGAACTCGGCTATCTGAAATCGGTGGCCGATCTGTTCAAGCTCGGGCTCGACGACCTGCTCGAAATGAAGCGACGCGCGGACGAGCGCGACGGCACCACGCCGGAAACCGTGAAGGCGGGCAAGATTGCGACGAAGTGGGCCGAGAACCTGATCGAGGCGATCGAGCACGCGCGCAACACCACGCTGGAGCGTTTTCTTTATGCGCTCGGCATCAAGCACGTCGGTGAAAGCACGGCGAAGGCGTTGGCGACCTGGTTCGGCGATCTTGAGCGGATCCGGCATCTGCCCTGGCCGATCCTGAAACTGGTGCCGGACATCGGCGGCGAAGTCGCGCGCGCGATCGATGCGTTCTTCCAGCAATCGGGCAATCAGCAGGTCATCGACGATCTGCTCGCGCGCGGCGTCGCGATCTCCGATGCACATGCGCCATCACCGAAACTGCGCGCGGCGCTGGCGTTGCCGAGCGTGCTCGTGCAGATGGAAATTCCGAAGCTGACCTCGAAGCGCGCCGAGCAGATAGGTGCAACCTTCGCCACGATCGAAAGCCTGCTCGATGCGGACGTCGAAGCATTGACCGCTGCAGGCTTGCCGCCCGACACCGCCGTTTCCGTGCAGACCTTCCTCGCCGACGAAGAAGGTCGCACGCTCGCCATGCGCTGTGCGCAGGCGAGCGCGCAATTGCGCGCGATCGTCGCCGACGGTGATGCCACCGAAGCAGGGCCGCTCGAAGGCCAGACCGTCGTGCTGACTGGAACCTTGACCGCGCTGACCCGCGACGAGGCGAAGACGAAACTCGAAGCGCTCGGCGCGAAGGTGGCCGGCAGCGTGTCGAAGAAGACCAGTTTCGTGGTGGCCGGCGAAGCGGCGGGATCGAAGCTGGACAAGGCCGCCGAGCTCGGCGTGGAGGTGTGGGACGAGGCGCGGTTGCTGGAATTTCTGTCGGGCGTGTCGTGACAGCGCCGCCCGCCGTCACCCGGCGAGTCGAAAACCTGCGCCTGCGTGCGCGGCTCTACGCGCAGTTGCGCGCATTCTTCGTCGAACGCGATGTGCTCGAGGTGGAGACACCGGTGCTTTCGTCGGCGGGCAACTCCGAGCCCAATATCGAAAGCTTCAGCACGCAGTTCAGCGGCCATGTCGATGCCGGTGCGCGCGAACGCTGGATGCGCACCTCGCCGGAGCATGCGCTGAAGCGCCTGCTCGCTGCCGGCATCGGCGATTGCTACGAACTCGGGCGCGTCTTCCGCAACGGCGAAGCCGGGCGTCGCCACAACCCCGAATTCACCATGCTCGAGTGGTATCGCGTCGGTTGGAATCATCATCGCCTGATCGACGAAACCATCGCGCTGGTGCAGGCTGCGCTCGTGCTGTGCGGTCGCCGCGCCGAGGTCGTCAAGCGCAGCTACCGCGACTGGTTCCAACTCGAACTCGGGTTCGATCCGTTCGGTGCATCGTTGCAGGAGCTGCGCGCGCCGCTGGCGGATATTCGTCTGGACGAGGCGAGCCTCAATCGCGACGACTGGCTCGACCTGCTGATTACGCATCGCCTGCAGCCGGCCTTTCCGCGCGATCGCATCAGCGTGGTCTTCGATTACCCGGCGACGCAATCCGCACTCGCGAAAATCAGGCCCGGGCAACCGCCGCTGGCCGAACGTTTCGAGCTGTATCTCGGCCCGCACGAACTCGCCAACGGCTATCACGAGTTGAACGATGCGAGTGAGCAACGCGCGCGGTTCGAGCACGACAACCAGCGCCGCCGCGCGCGCGGTCAACGCGAGATGCCGATCGACGAACGCCTGCTCGATGTGCTCGACGGTCTGCCGGATTGTGCCGGCGTCGCGCTCGGCATCGAACGCCTGCTCATGTGCATGGCCGACACCGATGCAATCGGCGACGTGCTGACGTTTCCCTTCGCGGACGCCTGAAAGCCTCAGGGCAACGGCAGTCGCATCTGTGCGATGCAGCCGCGTGCGTCGTCGCGATTGGCCAGGGTCAGGATGCCGCCGTGCTGTTCGACGATCTGACGCGCGAGCACGAGGCCGATGCCGGAACCGCCGGGCTTGGTCGTGAAGAACGGGACGAACAGATTTTCGCTCGGCGGCAGGCCGGGACCGTCGTCGAGTATTTCGACGATGAGCACGCCGCCGTCGGTGCGCCAGCGCAGTCCGACGCCGCCGCCAGTGGTCGACGCGGCATCGGTCGCGTTCTGGATCAGATTGATCAGGGCCTGCTCGATCTGGTCCGGATCGAGTTCGGCCAGCACGGCGGGGCTGTCGTCGATGCGCACTTCCAGACGCTGTTCGAGCCGCGCTGCGCGCATCGCGATGGTCTCGAACGCGACGCCGCGCCGGCTCGGCGGCGGCAGCCGCGCGAGTGCGGTGTAGCGCGACATGAAACGCGCGAGCGCTTCGGCGCGATCGGCGATGATGCCGAGCCCGCTGCTGGCATCGTCGCGCCAGTCCGAAGGCGGCGGCTCGCTCGCGATCAGCTTGGAGACGGTCGACGCCATCGAACGGATCGGCGCCAGCGAGTTGTTGAGTTCGTGGCCGAGCACGCGCAGCAGTCGCTGCCATGCAAGCCGTTCCTCTTCGCGCAACGCGCGGCTGAGATCGCTGATCACGACGAGATCGTGCGGTCGGCCTTCTTCGCGAAAACGCGTGCGGCGGATTTCCCAACGTCCGCTGGCGCCGGCAAAACTGCGCTCGACCAGCTGCGCATCGGCATGCTCGAGGCAGTCCGCCATGCCGAGTTCGTCGGCGCTGCATCCGGCGGCCTGCGCAAAGCTGCGGCCGAGCAGACGTTCCGCCGCGGGATTGGCGAGTTTCAGGCAATGCTGCGCATCGAAGGCGAGCACGGCGATGTCGAGCGCGGCGATCACCTTGGTCAGCAGCGCGCTCTTTTCCTCGGCGACCAGACGCTGCTCACGCAGGGTCTGCGCCAGGGTATTGATCTCCCATACGACCTCGCCGATCGCATCGCCGCGGCGCGCGCGCGACCCGCGCAGACTGTAGTCGCCTTCGCGCAATGCTTCGAGCAGATTGGACAAGGTATACAAGGGAAAAACCGCGCGTCGCTGCAGGGTGACGGCAAACGCGAGGGTGAGCATCGAGACGATGAGCAGGGCAGTGATGCCTTGCCAGCGAAGGCCGTACGCGAGAACTACGACGATCGCGAATCCCAGCAGCGCCGGCAACGCGACCAGCGTGGCGCCGACGAAAAGGCGCGCCTCATAGTTCCAGCGTGACGGCCGCCCGCTCAATGCGATGCCCGGCCTGCGCGGCGGACCCGTTTCGTGTTCCTGCGGACGTGTCCGACGCAGAAGGCGAAGGGGAGGGCGCTGCATGCGCGTCCGCTGCCGCGGATCGAGCGCGCTTCACTCGATCCCATATTTTTCCATGCGCCGATACAGCGACGGACGACTGAGTCCGAGCATCGCAGCGGCACGCTGGATGTTGCCGCCGGTGCGTTCGAGCGCCTGTCGCACCATGCGCTCTTCCGCCTGTTCCACCGTGACCGATTCGCTCGCGGCGAGCGCGGCGGCGCCGCTGATGTCATGCGGCGCTGCCGGCTTGAGACTCAAGCTGTCCTCGTCGAGCACGTCACCGTCGGCCATCAGGGCAGCGCGTTCGATCACGTGCGACAGCTCGCGCACATTGCCGGGCCATGCATAGGACTGCAGGGCGCGCAGCGCGGTCGGCGCGAAACGCAAGCCTTCGCGCTGGTAACGCGCGGCGAAGCGGGCGAGGAAAGACTGCGCGAGCAAAGCGATGTCTTCCTCGCGTTCGCGCAGCGGCGGCAGACGCAGCTCGATCGTGTTGAGGCGGAACATCAGATCCTTGCGGAACGCGCCGCGCGCGACATCGGCGGCGAGATCCGCATTGGTCGCCGATATCAGGCGCACATCGACCTTCATCGTGCGCGAGGAACCGACGCGTTCGAGTTCGCCGTCCTCCAGCACGCGCAGCAGTTTGGGTTGCTGCGCCGGTGGAATGTTCGCGATTTCGTCGAGGAACAAGGTGCCGCCGTCGGCCAGCTCGAAGCGGCCGATGCGGTCGCTCTTGGCATCGGTGAATGCGCCGCGCACATGCCCGAACATCTCCGCCTCGAACACGCTTTCCGGAATGCCGCCCATGTTGACCTTGACGAAGGTCGCGGCGGCTCGCTTGGAGGACTCGTGCAGCTTGCGCGCCACGACTCCCTTGCCGGTACCGTTCTCGCCGAGGATGAGGATGTTCGCGTCAGTCGGCGCGACACGCCGCACGGTGTCGAGCAGGGTGCGCATCGACGGCGACGCGGCGATGAAATCCTCGTCCGCATCCGCGCGCAGCAGCGCGTTTTCCGCGGCGAGGCGCCGCTCGCTGCGACGCGAGCGCGCGAGCGCGAGCTGGTTGCCGATCACGCTGAGCAGGCGCGCGTTGTCCCATGGCTTCTCGATGAAATCGCCGGCACCGAGGCGCATCGCCTCGACCGCGACATCGATCGTGCCCCAGGCCGTCATCACGACCACCGGCAATTCATTGTCGAGTTTCTTCAGTTCACGCAGCAATTCGAGACCCTCGGCACCCGAGGTCGTGTCGCGTGTGTAATTGAGATCGATCAGCACCGCGTCGTAGCGCTGGCGGCGCACCGCTTCGAGCGCAGCGGCAGGTCCGTCGACACCGGTGCTGCCGATGCCTTCGCTCTTGAAGAGCAGTCGCAACGCCTCGCGCACGTCGCGCTGATCGTCGGCGACGAGGAGATTGGCGTGGGTCATTGCCATGGGTTCACCAGGGGAACATCGAGGTCGGCGAAATCTTTCACGTTGCGCGTCACGATGGAGAGGTCATGTTCCAATGCGGTTGCGGCGAGCAGCGAGTCGACCAGGGCGAGCGGACGTCCGGCGCGCAGAGCTGCGCCTTGCAATCGACCCCACCGCCTCGCGATCGCGCAATCCACATCGAAGGTGCGCGAATCGAACAACGGAATCACCGTGTCGCTCAGCCATTTTTCGAGTTTGCCGGCACGCGCGCCGGCGCCGACGTGGGCAATGCCTTGTTCGATTTCCGCGATCGTGACGACACTGATGTAGAGGCTTTCCATCGGCTGGTCGTCGAGCCACGCCAGCACCTTGTCGGACGCTTTCGCACGCGTCGATTCCGAGATCACGCAGGTGTCGAGCAGGAAACCGCGCATCAGCCCAGCTTCACCTTGCGGCCGTTTTCGCGCGAACGCACGATGACCAGATCCACCTTCGGCGCGCTTTTCCAGAGTGTGGTGCCGAGTGAAGCGTGCTGCTTCTGCAATTTTCGCAGTTCAGGGATCGACACCACGGCGACTTCCTCCTTGCCGCGCACGGTGATGATCTGCGGCCCCTTGCTCTTCGCCGCCTTGACCACCTCGCTCAGGCGATTTTTCGCTTCCTGCAGTTGCCAGTTCATCCGATTCTCCCAGCTAGCCAGTCTGGCTAGTTCGACTATACGCCGGCTTTTTCGATCCAGCCATCGGCGAGCCGGACCACGCGCTGCGCCTCGTTCGCGAAGCCCTCGTTGTGCGTCACCTGCACGATCGCCATGCCGTCACGATGCAGCTCGTGCAGCAGGTCCATGATCATGCGTGCCTGACTCGAATGCAGGGCGCCGGTGGGCTCGTCGGCGAGCAGCAGCACCGGCCGCGTGATCACCGCGCGCGCAACCGCGACCAGCTGCTGCTGGCCGCCGGAAAGCTGGTTCGGGTAGAGATCCTTCTTGCCGACGATCTGGAAACGGTCGAGCAGATCGGCCACGCGCGCCGCGCGCTCCTTCGCCGGCACGTCGCGATATTGCAGTGGCAGATCGAGGTTCTCCCACACCTTGAGATCGTCGATCAGGTGATAGTGCTGGAAGATGAAACCGATCTTCTCGCGCTGCAGTGCCTGGCGCTTCTTCGCATCGAGCTTGTCGACGGCGACGCCATCGAGCGAATAGCCGCCCTGCCAGTCGTGATCCATCAGGCCGAGCACGTTGAGCAGCGAACTCTTGCCCGCACCGGAGGGACCGACGACGCTGACGAAGGCGCCGGCTGCGATGTCGAGATTGATCTGCCGCAGCACCCACACGCGACCGCCGGCGAGCGGAAAGGATTTTTCGATGTTTTCGAGATGGATCATGGGAGGTCCGATGGGGTGATGGATCATGCGTAATCTTGCACGCCTTTTATTCGTTCCGCAGCGCCACGACCGGATCAGTCTTCGCCGCACGCCGCGCCGGCAACCAGCACGCAGCCAGGCCGACAAGCCCGAACAGCAGTGCGACGACGATCAGCGTCGGCGGATCGAACATAGCGGTCTTGTACAGACGGCCCGCAAGCGCGCGTGCCAACGCATAGGCGAGCGGCAAGCCGACCAGAACGCCGCTGCCGATCAGCACGAAGCCCTGGCCAGCACCTGAAGCAGTACGCGGGTCGCATCCGCGCCGAGCGCCATGCGCACGCCGAACTCGTTGCGACGCAAGCGCACCGCGTAGGCGAGCACGGCGTACAGGCCGACTGCAGCCAGCGTCAACGCGATGACACCGAGCAACTGCAGCAGCGCGTTCAGGCTGCTGCGATTTTTCAGCGTATCCGCGATGCGTGCGTGCATGGTCGCGACGATGCCGGGTAGACGAGTCGGCGTGGCGCTGTCGAGCAACTGTTGCATCGGCTGAAGCAGACTTTCCGGCGCAGTCTGCGTGCGCAGCAGCAGTGCCGCTGACGTGGGCGCATCGTCGGGGTGATAGATCAAGGCGCGTTCCGCGGTTTCGTCCAGGGTCGCGCGCTTCATCGTGGCGACGACGCCGACGATCGTCAGGTCCGTGAGTTTCTGCTCGCCTGGTCCCGGATCGACGTCGCTGCGAAAATGCTGGCCGATCGGGTCCTGATCGCCGAGGTAGCGTTTCACGAAATCCTCGTCGACGATCGCGACCGCAGCTTTCGTGCGCACCTCTTCGGTGGTGAAGGATCGGCCGCGCAGGATCGGCGTCGCCAAGGTCGCGAAGTAATCCGCGTCGGCCTGCACGTTGTACGCGTTCGGCTGCGGCTGGATGTCCGGTCGCCCCGGCGGGGTGAAGCCGCCGATGTTGACGTTGTCGCCGAAGGGAGCCGTGCTGCCGACGCCGACGCGCAGCACTCCGGGCAGCGCGCGCGCACGTTCGACCAGACTGCGCAGCGCCGTGCGACGCGCGTCGACATTCGTGATGGCGCTCACGTCGACCATTGCATAGAGCAGATGGTCGCGATCGAAGCCTACATTCTCGGCGAGCAGGCGCTCGGAACTTCGCAGCAACAGTCCGATGCCGATCAGCAGCGCCACGCTGATCGCGACCTGGCCGACGATCAGCGCGACGCGGGCGCGCTGTGCGCCGCCGCTTGCAGTCTGGCGCTGACTGCCCTGCCTGAGCGCATCGTGCAGGTTGCCGTCTTGTCGCGACAGGCTGCACGCACTCATCGCGAGCGTGATCAGAACGCCGAGCGCCGCGCTGAAGAGCAGGGTCGGCACGTCGAAGCCGATCGTCTGCGGTGCATCCGTCGGCACGAACTCGAAGTGTTGCAGCAGCATCAGCCCAGCCGGCAACAGCGCCAGGCCGAACACGACGCCGGTCGTGCCGAGCAGCAATGATTCGATGAAGGCACCGCGCAGTCGCTGCCACGCTCCCGCACCGAGCGCGTCGAGCAAGGCGGCCTCGTGCCGGCGTGTCATGCGCCGCGCGATGCACAGGTTGCACAGATTCGCGGTCGTCACCAGCAACACCATCGCGACTGCGAGCAGCATCAACTGCAGCGCCGGTTTGCGTTCGCCGAGCCAGAGCGTGCGCAGCGGCGGCGCCGTGACCTGCATGTCGGCTGTTGCGAACACATCCTTCATTTCGGGAATGCCGAGACCGAGGTTGCGCATCTGCGCGCCGGCGCTGTCCGGCGTCGCGCCTGCGTGCAGACGCCCGATCGCGAACAGGCCTTCGAACGAGCTGGCGTTCTGCAATGCGCGCTGCGCTTCGGTGAAGACCAGCGGCAGCCAGGCATCGGTGGTCCGTGACGGAAATCCGAAGCTGGGCGGCAATACGCCGATGATGCGGTACTCGGTCGTGCCGAGTTTCAGGATCTTGTCGATTGCTGCTTCAGCGTCGGCGTAGTGGCGGCGCGCGTAGGCCGAACTGATCACGACTGAGCGCGCGGCGCCGGCAGCGAAGTCGTCGGCCGCGAACACACGCCCAGCCTCGGCACGTGCACCGAGCATCGTGAAGACACTCAGCTGCATCCACTCGGCATGCAGGTCGCCGGCGTGCTGTCCGCCATCATCCTGCCGCGCCGCTGTCTCCGCGCGATACGCGCCGATCGCGTCGAGCGTCGTTGCATGGCGCGCCAGCTCATCGAGAAACGGCACCGACACGCCCGGGTTGAACGGCAAGCCCATCATGCGTGTTTCGACGGAAACCAGACGATCGCTCTCGGGAAACGGCAACGGCTTGTAGAGCAATCCGTAGATCACGCTGAACAGACAGGCGCAGGCGCCGAGCGCCAGGCCGAACAATCCGATCACGGTGATGCTGAAACCACGACTGCGCAGCAGCCTGCGCAGCGCATGGCGGAAGTGCAGAAGATTCATTGCAGGTAGCCCGAGGGAAAAAGGAAAGGCGAGATCATTCGTTGCGCAGCGCCACGACCGGATCGGTATTCGCCGCACGCCGTGCCGGCAGCCAGCACGCAGCCGCAGCCACGGCGACGATCAGCAGCAGCGCAGCACTCCAGGTCATCGCATCGCCCATCGCCACGCCGTAGAGTCGATCGGCCAGCGTTCGCGCCAGCAGCAGTCCGCCGCCGAGGCCGAGTGCTGCGCCGATCACGATCAGCACGCCGCCCTGTCGCATCACGAGCGCGTGGATGCGTGCCGGAGTTGCACCGAGCGCCATGCGCACGCCGAGTTCGCCGGTGTGCCGGCGCATCGCGAAACTCAGCACGGCGCCGAGGCCGATCGCGGCGAGGGCGAGGGTGACGGCGGCGAACGCACCGAGCAGTTCGAGCAGGGCGTGGCGGCTGCTCAAGGTCACCGCGACGAGTTCGGCCAGCGGTTTGTTGAGCGCGATATCGGCGTCCGGAGCGATCGCTTGGACCCGTTCACGAATGCTTGCCGCGACACTCGCGGCGTCGCCGCTCGCGCGCGTGACCAGCCAGAATATCGGCAGCGGCGCCGCATCGAAGTGATAGACGGTGGGCAGGTCGACGGCTTCGACCAGCGATTCCTGCTTGACCGTGCGCGCGACACCGACGATGCGCGCCTTGCGGAAGTTGCCCTTGTCGTCGAGCGGAATCTCGACGTAGGCATTCAACGGATCGACGCCGCGCAGGAAGAGCTCGCGATAGCGTTCGTCGACGACGACCGGGCTCGCATCGCCCGCATCGGAGTTGTCGAATTCGCGCCCGTTCAAGATGCCGATGCCGAGTGCGGCGAAGTAGCCGGGACCGACGCCGGCGAAGCGCGCCTGCCGGTTCTGCTCCTGCCCGGGCGCGCGGATGTTCGACACCGTCATCGAGCCGCTGAACGGCGGCATCGAGGCCACCGCGGCGTGCTCGATGCCGGGAAGACTGGCGATGTCGGCGCGCAACGCTTCGACCACGGGTTTGAAGCGCGCGGCATCGGTCGACGCGTCGTAATGTTTTCCGCGAACGCCGACGCCGACCGGGTCGATCGAGGTTAGAACCACGCCGCGCGCGTCGAATCCCGGATCGATCGCGATCAGGTTGACCGCGCTGCGCAGGAGCAGGCCGCTGCAGCCGAGCAGGGCCGTGGTCAGCGTGATCTGCGCGATCAGCATCAGCGGTCGCACGCGGCCGAGGCCGGCGATGCCGGCGCGGCTCGACAATGACGCGGAACGACGCGATGCCACCGCCGCAACGATTGCGCAGGCGAACGCGACGAGTGCGACGGCGCAGCCGGCGCCGAGCGTCGCGACATCGAAGCCGCTGCCTTGCGGAAGATTGTCCGGCAGCAAGTCGCGGCTGCGCATCAGCTGCATCGCGAAAGGTGTCAACGCGAGCCCGACGACGAGACCGGCACCGGCCGGCAGGGCCAGATCGGCGATCACGCCGCGCAGGATCGCGCCTTCGCCGGCACCGATCGCGCGCCGGATCTCGAACTCGCGCGCACGCGCCAGCAGGCGATCGAGATTGAGGTTGACCAGATTCGCGGCGACCACGGCGAGCACAATCAGAGCAGCAAGCTGGAACAAGGCCAGCGCCTGCCAATGCGTCGCGGCGAAACGTTCGCGCCAGGCACGAGCCTCCGCCACAAGCCCCGCATTCTTGACCAGACCGGCGACGGCGGAATCGTGCGCGAACACCGCGCTCAGCGCGGCCTGCGCCTGCGCGACGGAGACCTCCGGCGCGAGCCGCGCGACGACGTCGAGATCGCCGACATTGCCTTGCTCGGACTGCGCGCGCTCGGCCGCCGACATCACATACGGGCGCCAAGCTTCGGTCGTCGCATCCGGAAACGCGAAGCCGCGCGGCATCACGCCGATCACCGTATAGGTTCGATCGCTGAAGCGGACCTGCTGTCCGATCACCGCCGGATCAGCATTGAAGCGACTGCGCCAGATCGCATCGCCGAGCACCAGCTGCGCGTCCGCACCGGCGCGCGCATCGTCGTCGACGAAGGCGCGACCGAGCACGGGCGACACGCCGAGCAGATTGGAAAATTCCGGAGTGACCCGCGCGAGCTGCCAGCGCCGACCTTGCTCATCGGCACGCGCCGTCGTGAAGCCGAGCGTGCCGGCGAAATGCGCATGATCTTCGGCAACCTCGGCGCGAAGCTTGTCGGTCAGCCCGACCGTGAAGCCGAACGTCTGTAGATTCGCGCGCAGTTCGACCAGCTCGTTCGCCTTCGCGTAAGGCAGCGCCTTCCAGCGCAAGGCGTGGATCGCGCCGAACGCGGGTGCGTTCACCGCGACCACGGCGGCGACGAGGACGCCGACGGTCAGTGCGAACAGCGGTGTGCGCAGTTGACGCTGCAGATAGCGGGCGATGGTCAAGGCGAATTCCTCATTCGTTGCGCAAGGCGACGATCGGGTCGATGCGCGCGGCGCGCAGGGCCGGCAGCACGCTGGCGACGACGGCGGCGAGGCTCATCGCGAGCAGGCCGCAGCCGATCGCGAGCTGCTGCATCGGCGTGTCGATGCCGAGCGCCTGCGTGTCGATCAGACGCAACGCGATTGCTGCGACGATCAGCCCGCAGGCGATGCCGGCCGCGCTGACTCGGCAACTGTCACCGAGAACATTCAGCGCGAGTCTGCGCGGCGCCGCGCCGATCGCCAGACGCAGGCCGAATTCACCGACACGGCGGCGCTGTTGCAGCGAGGCGACCGCATACGCGCCGAGCACGGCGAGCAGCAATGCGGCGAACGCAAACGCGCCGACCGTGCGCGCGAAGAAACGTGCCGGACGCAGTTCCTCGGCGAGGTCGTCGGCGAGCACGTACTGGCGCGTGATCGCCTGGCGCGGATCGAGCGTGCGCAGCGCGTCGTCGATCTGCACATCGAGGCCACCGAGTCCTGCTTCGCCGCGCACCAGAAAGCTCATCGCGACGCCGGGCTGCTGCGCGAACGGGACGAGGATTTCCGGAGCCGGCGGCTGGCGCAGTCCGTCGTTGCGGATGTCTTCGACCACGCCGACGATGCGGCAGATCACGCGCTCGCCACCGCGCTGCGGCAGGCTGATCTGCGCGCCGAGCGGCGATGCATCGGCGAACACACGTTGCGCAGCGCTGCGGTTGATGATGGCGACCGGCTCGGTGCCGGCGCGGTCGTCGGCAGTGAAGTCGCGTCCTTCCCGCAAGGGGATGTCGAGCGCCGCGCGATAGCCGGCGGAGACGCGGCGAAAACCCATCTGCATCGGCTCGCTGTCGGTGCGCCCGACCACCTGCATGTCGGTGCCGGCGGGGCCGAGGTTCGACAGTGGAGCCAGACTGGTCAGTGCGACCCGGCGCACGCCGGGGAGTGCAGACAGAGTTTCCTGCATGCGCTCGGCGAAAGACAGATCATCGGCCGCATTGCCGCTGCGGAAAATCTGCAGCACATGGACGGCGTCACTCGTGTATCCGGGGTCGACATGCTGCAGCCGCCACAGCCCAGCACCGAGGCTGAGCGCTGCGACCAGACTGAGCGTCGACAGCGCCATCGCCGCCGCCGGCAGCAAGCGTCGCCGATTGCGTTCGCCGACGAGACCGCGACCGCCGCCGCGAATCGCGTCGATCGGTTCGCCATGCACGCGCACCGCACCGGCGAGTGCGGCGAGCGCCGGCGTCGCCAGCGCGAGCAACACGGCGCAGGCGGCGACGCGCCAGTCCATCACGATGCCGTCGATACGCGGAATGCTGCCTGCGGCGAGTTCACGCAAGGCGCCGATGCCGAGATGCGCGAATGCGATGCCGAGCACCGCGGCGGCGACGGCGATCAACGACAGTTCCAGAATCAGCGCGCGCAGCACGCGACCATGCGCCGCGCCGAGCGCCTGCATCACGGCCTGTTCGCGCCGCCGCGCGGCCTGGCGTCCATCGAGCAGGATCGCGACATTCGCCGCCGCGATCAGCAACACCAGGACGGCGAGGGCGAAGGCGCTCCACAGCGCCGTGCGCGAATCGCCGACGAGGACGTCGAGCACGGGCGTCGCGCTGATCCGCCAGCCGCTGTCGACGCTGCCGTGCTGTTCGCGCAACGCGGCGCTGCCTGCGGCCAGCGCGGCCTCGGCCTGTGGCAGCGAGACGCCTTCGTGCAGACGTCCGAGCATCGACAGATAGCGCTGATTGAGCCGCCCCTTGTCGTCCTGCGGAAGTTCGCGTTCGGGCAGCGCGCGCCACAGCGCGGTATCGCCGAACAGCACCGACATCGATGCCGGCATCACGCCGATGATTTCGAGCGGCGCTTCGCCGGCGCGCTCGAGACGCTGCCCGATCACGCCGGGGTCGCCGCCGAAACTGCGCTGCCATTCCCGATAGGAAATCACCGCCAGCGGTCGTTCCATGCGGATGTCGTCGGCGTCCGGCGTGCGACCGATCAAGGCCTTCATGCCGAGCGTCGCGAAGAAACCGGCGCTGACCTTGTTCGCGGTGACGTCGCGCGGGCGCTGATCGCCCTGCACGACGGTGTCGCTCCAGTATTCGAAATAGCTCAGCGCATCGAAGCCGGCGGTGCCCTGCGCGAGTTGCCGCGCCTCGGCCGCGGTGATGCGCGCGTGCGCGATGTTCTGCGCCGGGTTGGCGGCCTGCAGCATCAGCATGCGTTCGCCGTGCGGAAACGGCAGGCCGCGCAGCAGCACGCCGTTCAAGGTGCAGAACATCGCCACGCTGAAGGCGATGCCGAGCGCGAGCATGGCGATCGACGCGAAGGTGAAACCCGGCGCGTTGCGCAGGCGGCGCAGAACCAGCAGGCAGTCAGCGAGCATCGTCGTTTCCTATTCGTGGCGGAGCGCTTCGAGCGGAGCGGTGCGTGCCGCACGCCGCGCCGGCAACCAGCATGCGATCAAGGCAACCAGGGCGAGCACGCCGGCCATGCAGACGAAAACGGCCGGATCGGCGGCGCCGACCTCGTAAAGCTGCGCGCGCAGCGCCTGCCCGAGTGCGAGCGCCCCAAGCGCACCGGCAGCGATGCCGACCGCGGCGAGGCGCATGCCCGAGCCGACGACCAGACGCAGCACATCGCGCGTATCGGCGCCGATCGCCATGCGCACACCGAGTTCGCGCGTGCGCTGCGCCATCGCGAACGCGAGCACGCCGTAGGTGCCGATCGCGGCGAGCGCCAGCGCGAGCGCAGCGAAAGCACCGAGCAGCAGCAGCGGCGTGCGGCGTTGATCGAGCGAGCGCGCGATGCGCTCGTCGAGCGTGCGGATGTCGTACAGCGGCAACTGCGCGTCGGCATTCAACGCAGCCGCACGCAGTGCCGGCACGACGGTCGCGGCCGGCGCGGCCGACTTCACCACGAGTTCGCCGAAGCGCACCGGATGCTGGCGATAGGGCCAGTACATAGAGTCGAGGCTCGGCTGCTCGGCAAGGTCGTTCTGACGCACCGAGCGCGCGACGCCGACCACCGTCATCCACGGCGAGTTGTCGTCTTGCAGACGCAGGCGCTGGCCGAGCGCGCTGCGTTCCGGCCACAGATGCCGCGCCAGCGTTTCGTCGACGATCACGACCGGCGTCGAGCCTTGCGTGTCGGAAGCGCTGAATGCACGGCCTTCAAGCAGGCGCAGATCGAGCGTCGCGAAGTAGTCCTCATCCACGCTCTGGCGTTCGGCCGACAGATGCCTGGCGTCGTCGCCGGCATAGCCTTCGGCGACGAAGCCGCTGGTGCCGAGGTGGCCGTCGAATGGAAGGCTGGACGTATAGGCGGCTTTATCGATGCCGGGCAGGGCGCGCACCGCGGTCAGCAGGCGTTCGTAGTAGCGTGCGGCGGCGGCATCGCCGTCGTAGTCGGCGCCGGAAAGATTGAGGCGCGCCGTGATGCGACCGGCGCTGACGAAACCCGGATCGGTCTTCTGCAGGCGATCGAAACTCTTCAGCAGCAGGCCGGAAGTGACCAGCAGCATCAAGGTCAGCGCGAGCTGGGCTACCACCATCGCATCGCGCATGCGACCGCCGCCGCGCGTGTTGCCGCGGCCGGAGGCGCGCAGCAGCTCGAAGCCTTGCGCGCGGCGCAGCGTCGCCAGGGTGACGAGGCCGAGCAGCACACCCGTGGCGAGCGACAGGCCGAGCACGAACGCGATGGTATGCGCGCCGGTCCCGATCGCGACCGAACTGCCCCATGCCTGTGCGAGGCCGAGATGTTCGAGTAGCGGCACCAGTGCGGCGGCCAGCAGCAGGCCGGTGCCGCCACCGAGCAGGGCGAGCAGCGAGGTCTCGACCAGCACTTGTCGCGCGAGGCGCACGCGGTCGGCACCGAGCGCGGCGCGCACGGCGAAATCGCCCTGGCGCGCGTTGAAGCGCACCAGCACGAGGTTGGCGACATTCGCGCCCGTGATCAGCAGAACCAGCGCGACCATGCCCTGCAGCAGCCACAGCATGCTGCCGAGCGGTCCGAACCACGCCTCGTTCAACGGCGTCGCGAGCATCGTGAAGCCGGTCTGCGCATAGTCTTCGCGCAGCTCCGACGAGCGCGCGGCATTGCGCGCGGTGATCGCGCGCAGTTCGGTGTCGAGGCTCGCGATGGTGGCGCCGGCCTGCAGCAGGCCGATCGATTCGACATCGGAATGACCGCGCTCGTCGTCGCTGCGCTGCGCCGCGCGGATCGAGTACGGCGCCCACAGTTCGACGTCGCGATCGGGAAAGAAGAATCCCGGCGGCATCACCCCGATCACGCGATATGCCTCGCCGCCGAGGCGAAGATCACGCCCGACGATGGCCGGATCGGCGTCGAAGCGTTTTTGCCAGGCCGTATAGCTGAGCACGGCGACGCGATCGCGCCCTTCGACCGCCTCGTCGTCGCCGAAGACGCGACCGCGCAATGCGACGCTGCCGAGCGTACTGAACAACGAAGCGGTCGCGCGCACACCTTTCAGACGCAGCGGCGGGCCGTCCGTTGCGAGATTGAAACTCGCGTACTGATAGAGCGCGGCGTCGGCGAGTGAGGTCGCCTGACTGCGCTGGTCGAGATAGTCCGGCACCGTGCTGTTGCCGTGCAGCTCGCCTGTTTTCGGCGAGGCATTCTCCAGCGCGACCAGACGTTCGCCGTGCGGATAGGGCAGCGGCCGCAGCAGCAAGGCATCGACGACGGAAAAGATCGTAGCATTCGCGCCGATGCCGAGCGCGAGCGTGAGCACGGCGGCGATGGTGAATCCGGGTCGCGCGGCGAGCGCGCGCAGCGCGTAGCGAAAGTCGTTCAGCAGGGTGTCGAGCATGGTGCGTCCAGTGCGGAGCCGGAGATTTGCATGGCGATTGCGCGTTCGCAGACGAGTGCTCGTGCGTCGCGAACAAGACGATGGACGCAGCGACGTTCACTCATTGCGCAGCGCTTCCATCGGTGGCACGCGCGCAGCGCGCAAGGTCGGAATGGCGCAGGCCGCCAGCGCGACCAGCGCGATCAACGTGGCAACACCGGCGAGCACGAACGGATCCGCTGCAGCAACCCCGTACAACTGCGCACGGATGACCTGGCCGAGCGCCAGTGCACCGAGGCTGCCCGCTACGATGCCAGGCACGATCATGCGCAGACCTGCGCCGAGCATCAGGCGATGGATCGCGCCGCCGCCGGCACCGAGGGCCTTGCGCACGCCGATCTCGCGCCGGCGCTGGCCGACCGTGTAGGCGATGACGCCGTACAGACCGATCGCCGCCAGGGTCACCGCAATCGCGGCGAACACGCTCATCAGGACCAGATTGAAACGACGCATCGCGGTGGTCTCGCGCGTCGCCTCGTCCATCGTGCGCAGTGCGAACACCGGCACATCAGGTGCGAGTTCCTTCAAGGCGCGGCGCAACGGATCGGCGATGGCGAGGGCGTCGCCGTCGACTTTCACGATCAAGCTGAGTTCGCTCTCCGGAAACGTGCGCATCGGAAAATAGACTTCCGGTTTCGCGGCGCGCTCGAGACCGAACTGGCGCACATCGCCGACCACACCGACGATGCTCTTCATCGTGTTGTCGAGGATGCTGATCTGCTGGCCGAGCGCGCTGGCGCCGCCGAGAAAACGATCGACGAAAGCCTGATTGACCAGCACGCGGCTGCCGAAGCCTGCTTCGGTGCCGTCATGCGAATCGAATACGCGGCCTGCATGCAGCGGGATGCCGAGCGCGGCAAAATAATCCGGGCTCGCGAAACGGAACTCGGCCAGGTTGCGATCTTCCGGAATATCGTGGCCGGGCAGGGTGAACGAGCCGTTGCCGCCGCCGGCGCCGCTGATCGGCAGCGAATCGACCAGACCGACTTTCATTGCACCGGGCAAGCCGGCAACGCGCGCGAGGATCGCATCCACGCGCGGCCCGTTGGCGAGAGTCACGCGCGCGAGCCAGGTCAGCACATCCTCGCCCGGCTGCTGCGCGGGCACCGGCAGCGACAGGCGCGCGGACAGGATTTGGCGGCTGTCGACGCCGCTGTCGACTTCGCTCAAGCGACGCAGACTCTGGATCAGCAGCGCGCTGCCGCAGAGCAAGGTCAAGGCCAGTGCGATTTCGATCGACACCAGTGCAGCGCGCAGACGGCCCCGCGTGCGCGTGGCGCCGGCGTCGCGACCACCGCCGCGCAAGGTATCAGCAGGATCGGCGCGCGTCGCGCGCAAGGCCGGCGCGAGGCCGGCGATCAGCAAGGCCGCCAGTGCAGCGATCACGACGACCGCGGCTACGCGCAGGTCGACGGCCGGCACCGCGGCGGTCGGCAGCAGCCGCGGCGCGAATGCCATCAGCACATGCACGGTCGGCTGCGCGGCGAGCAGACCGAGCAGGGTTCCCGCCGCGGCAATCACCAGCGCCTCGGCCAGTACCGTCCGCACGACGCTGCGGCTGTCGGCGCCGAGCGCGCGTCGCAAGGCGAACTCGCGCTCGCGTGCCTGTCCGCGCGCGAGCATCAGATTGGCCAGGTTGGCGCAGGCAATCAGCAACACCAGCAGGGATGCGATCAGCAGCATCGCCAGTGGTTGCCGAAGACCTCCGGCCAGACTGTCGCGCAGCGATTGCACGCGCGCACGCAGGCCTCCTTCGTTGTCGGGAAAGTTCTTCGCCTCCCATGCCGAGGCTGCGTCGAGCACCTGCGTCGCAGCGGCGATACCGACGCCTTGGTGCAGACGTGCGATCAGACCGAGGAAATTCCTGCCGCGCTCCGAGGTGCTGGCGGGCAGGAATGTCGGCAGCCAGATCTGCGCGTCGGTCGGATAGGCGAAGCCCGGCTTCGTCACGCCGACGACGCGATAGCTGCTTCCATTGAGCAGGATGTCGTGTCCGACGATATCGGTATTCGCGCCGAAGCGGTCGCGCCACAAGGTGTCCGACAGCACTACGACGCGCTCGTCGTGCGTCTCCTCGTCGGCGCCCCAGACGCGTCCGGCAGCAACGGGAGTGTCGAAGACTTTCCAGAAATCCGGCGTCACCGCCGTTGCCGTCAGCCGTTCGGCATCGCCGGCGCCGGTGAGGTTCATCGTCGAGGTGACGTAGCCGCCGAAGGCATCGAATACCTGCGCGCCGTGTTCCTGCCAGTCCAGAAAAACCGGACGCGACACCGGTCCGTTTTCCACCGGCGGTTGCACGCGGCTGACCTCGACGATGCGCTCGGCGGCGGCATACGGCAACGGCCCGAGCAGCACGGCGTTGTAAACGGTGAAGATCGCCGCGAGCGCGCAGATTCCGAGCGCCAGCGTCACCACGCCGGTCAGGAAGAAAACCGGTTGTGCCAGCAGCGAACGCAGTGCGCGATGCAGATCGGTCCTCAGGGGCTCAGACACGATGACTCCCCGCTGCGCGCGCCATGCCGGTTTTTCCCCGACGAACCCGCGCAGATCGCGGGCGTCGCGCGGTGCGCAGGAATCGTGCGGAAAGCATCGCCATCGCCGCGTGCCTCACATCAACACATCGCGCGGCGCCACCGCGCACGCACGTCGCGACGGCAGCAGACAGGCGAGCAGGGTCGTCAGCATCAGCAATGCGCTGACGCCGCCGAGCGTCACCAGGTCGGTCGCCGGAACGCCGTACAGCAGACCCTGCGCGGAGCGTGCGGCGAACACCGCAGCGATCACGCCGAGCGCGATGCCGCCCGCGCCGATGCGCAAGCCATTACCGAGCACGAGGCGCGCAATCGCGCTGCGCGATGCGCCCATCGCCTGGCGCAGCGCGAATTCGTGCGTGCGCTGACCGACCGCGAACGCCATCAGGCCGTACAGGCCGCCGACCGCGAGCACGAAGGCGACGCAGGCGAACACGCCGATCAGGATCAGGCTGAAGCGGCGATCGGCGAGCGCACTCGCGCGAACGTCGGCGAGTGGATGCAGGCTGTACGGTAGATTGCCCGCGCTGCGTTCGAGCACCTCGCGCAAGGCCGGCGTCAGGCTGTCGAGCGGCAGGGTCGAGCGCACCAGGATGCTGAATTCGTAGGCGACGACCGGACGCTGCGCCAGATCGACGTAGACCGCGCCCGACGGCGCGCGATCGAGCCGGTGCTCGGTCACGTCGCCGACCACGCCGACGATCGTGACCGGGCGCATGTCGCCGTCCATGTTGCCGACCTGGATGCGCCGGCCGATCGGATCGCGTTCGCCCCAGGCGGCGCGCGCGGCGGCGGCGCTGATCAGCGCGACTGGTGCGCTGTCGGCGCGATCGCTGGCCTCGAAGCCGCGACCTTTCAGCAACGGAATGCCGACCGCCTTGAAATAATCCGGACTGGCGACGCGGAACTCGGAATAGCCGATCCACGGCGGAGGCGAGTGCTGGATATCGGTCACGCTGCCGTCCCAGAACGCGCCATTGGCACCATCGCTGGTCAGCGGCAAACCATTCACGCCACCGACGACACTGACGCCGGGCAACTGCGCGAACGCGTGCATCAGGTCCTCGTAGCGCCGCGCGGTCGCCGCCGCGAGCGCGGGATCGCGCGTCATCGGCTGCGCGACCTGCACCGCAATCGCGCCTTCCGCATCGAAGCCGGGATCGACATTCAGCAGCGCGAGGAAGCTGCGTCCGAGCAGGCCGGCACCGATCAGCAGGATCGTCGTCAATGCGGTCTGCACGACCAGCAACAGCGTGCGCGCTCGCAGATGACTGCGGCTCGGCGATTGACCACGACCACTTTCGCGCAATTCGCCGATGGTGCTGCGACGGCGTCCGCTGAAGATCACGGCGGCGGTGATGAAGAGCGTGATGAAGAGCGCGACCACGGCGCTGAGTACGACGATGCCGCCGCCGAGTTGGATTTCTGCGGCACGCGGCAAACTCGTCTGTGCGAAGCGCACGAGCAGTCGGATCGCGATCGCAGCGGCGCCGAGGGCCAGCACGCCGGCAGTGGCGGTGATCAGCGCGCTCTCCAGCAACACCTGCCGCGCCAGCCGCATCGCACTCGCGCCGAGTGCCGCACGCACCGCGAGTTCGCGCGTGCGCGCGCCGTTGAGTGCGAGCAGCACGTTCGCGGTGTTGCTGATCGCGATCAGCAGCAGGAACGCGACACCGGCCGCGAGCAGCAGCAAGGCGCTGCGTACCGGTGCGGCGATCGCGTCGCCGAGCGGAGTCAGCTCGAACGCGACCGCGTCGGTATCCTTGCCGAACTGCGTCTTCAACCGCGTCGCGAGACTATTTGCGGCCAGCCGTGCCTGACCCAGATCGGCATTGGCAGCGAGCCGCGCCAGCACATTCAAGTTGTGCGCGCTGCGCGAAGTGCCCGGCGCATCCAGTATCGGCACCCAGACCAGGGTGCTTTCGGGAAACGCGAAACCGGCCGGCATCACGCCGATGATCTGGAAGCGTTCGCCGTCGACATCGAGCGGCTGGCCGAGCACGTCGGCGCGCCCGCGCAGCAGGCCCTGCCAGAGTGCGTGACCGATCACCGCGACGTGGCCGCGTTCGCCGCCGGCGAAGGTGCGTCCGAGCTCGGGCGCAGTGCCGAGGATGCGGAAGAAATCGCCCCCGTTGAAGTCGACCGTCGCGCGCATCGCCGCGGTGCCGCTGCTGACCGTCGCCGATCCCGAATTGTGGAAGGCGCTCGCATCGAACTGGGTGACGGCGGCGGCGAGATCGGCGTAGTTCGGATCCGCCACCGAGATCGTGTGGCCGTTGTCGGCGACTTCGAGAACCTGCAGCAGCCGGTCCGCCTGCGGATACGGCAACGGGCGCAGCAGCACGGCGTCGATCACGCAGCTGATCGCAATCGCGGCGCCGAGGCCGCAGGCGAGTGTCACGATCGCAAACGTGGCAGTGCCGAGATGCGAGCGCAGACTGCGCACGGCGAAATGGAAATCCTGCAGAAGGCTCATCGACGAATCCTTGGACGAACGGAATATTGCGAATGCTCACTCATCGCGCAGCGCCTCCAGCGGTGCCACACGCGCGGCGTGCAGGGTCGGAATCGCGCAGGCGGCGAAGGCGACCCCCGCGAGCACGCACACGACGCCGGCGAGCACGAACGGATCGGCGGCACCGATGCCGTAGAGCTGGGTCGAGATCAGGCGACCGAGCGCGAGCGCGCCGAGCAGGCCGACGACGAGACCCGGCACGACCATGCGCAGGCCGGAGCCGAGAATCAGGCGATGGATGTCGCGCGCGTTCGCGCCGATCGCCTGGCGCAGGCCGATTTCGCGACGGCGCCGCGCGACTGAATACGCGATCACGCCGTACAGCCCGATCGCCGCGAGCGTCACGGCGAGGGCCGCGAACACGCTCATCAAGGTCATGTTGAAGCGGCGCAGGCGCAAGGTTTCGCCGGTGACTTCGTCCATCGTGCGCAGCGCATACACCGGCGCGTCCGGCGCGACTTCGTGCAGCGCGCGGCGCAGCGGTTCGGCGTAGCTCAGCGCATCGCCCTTGACCCGCAGCGCGACGATCAGATCGCCCTTGACCGCCTTGATCAGCGGGAAATAAACCTCGGCATTGGCGGGCTGATCGAGCCCGGCCTGACGCACGTCGCCGACCACGCCGATCACGCGCATCGGCGCCGGCCCGCCAAAGGTCTTGATCTCGCGGCTGAGCGGATCGCTGCCCTTGATGTAGCGTTCGGCAAACGTGCGATTGACCAGCAGCGCGGTCGGATACAGCGAGCGCGTACCGTCGAGCGCATCGAACGCGCGCCCGCTTTCGAGCGCGATGCCGAAGGTGCGGAAGTAGTCCGGATTGACGAAACGATATTCCACGGATGCCTGATCGTCGCGCGGCTGCCCGACGACTTCGAAGCCGCCGTTCCAGCCCCAGTCGCCGGAGGCGGGCAGGCGGTCGCTGAGTGCAACCGATTCGACGCCGGGCAATTCGCGCAGGCGCGTCTGGATCGCATCGAGCTGCGGCGCAAGCATGGCCATCGCGCGCGCGGCCCAGGCATCCAGTTCCTCGTTCGGCTGCGCGACCGGCGTGACGATCGAGAATTGCGCGGTCAGCACCTGCGCCGAACCGACGCCGGAATCGACCGCGCCGACGCGACGCAGGCTGTCGATCAACAAGGTCGCGCCGGCGAGCAGGGTCAGCGCCAGCGCGACCTCGGCGGAAACCAGCACGGCACGCGCGCGCGCCTGGCGGCGGTTGCCGTTTTGTCCGCGAAAACCGCCTTGCAGCGAGCGCAGCGGATCTGCCGCAGCGGCACGCCATGCCGGCAGCAGACCGAACAGCAGCAAGGTGGCGAGCGCGATCGCGCTGGTCGCCGCGATCACGCGCAGGTCGATCGCCGGCACGTTGTAGGCGGGCAGCAGATCCGGCGCGAGAGCGAGCAGGCCGGCGACGGCGGGCTTCGCGATGACGAGGCCTGCGGCGGCGCCGGCCAGCGCGATCAAAAGCGCTTCACTCAGCACCTGTCGCACCAGGCGTGTCTGTCCGGCACCGAGCGCACGCCGCAAGGCGAGTTCGGGCAGCCGCGTCTGGCCGCGCGCGAGCATCAGGCTGGCCAGATTCGCGCACGCGATCAGCAGCACCAGCGACGCCGCAATGAGCAGCATGCGCAAGGGCTGGCGCAAGTCGTCGCCGATCAGTTCCTGCAGCGGCACGATGCCGGCGCCGAGCGCGGTTTCGGTGTCGGGAAAGCGGCGTGCCTGGTCGGCGGTGATGCCTTTCATCACGGCGGCGGCCTGCGCAATCGAAACATCTTCGCGCAGGCGTGCGACCACGCGCAGGAAATGCGCGCCGCGCTTGTCCTTGTACGAACTCGCCGGGAAAAAGGCAGGAATCCACAATTGCGCATCCGCCGGATAGTGGAAACCCGGCGCTGCGACACCGATCACGCGGAACGATTCGCCGCCGAGATCGATATCGCGCCCGACGACATCGGCCGCGGCCGCGAAACGCGTGCGCCAGAGTTCGTTGCCGAGCACGACCACGCGTTCGGAGTGGTTCTCTTCGTCCTGGTTGAAACTGCGACCGAGCGCGAGCGGCTGGCTGAACACATCCCAGAAACCGGGAGAGACGCGGCTCGTGGTCACGTGCTGCGGTTCGCCGCTGCCGACCAGGTTGCGCGTTTCGGAATTGTAGGCACCGATCGCCGCGAAGGCGGCATCGCTGTGGTCGCGCCATTCGGTAAACGCCGGCACCGAGAGCGTGCCGAGATGCACCGCCGGCTGTTCGCGAGTCAGCCGCACGATGCGCTCGGCCTGCGCGAACGGCAGCGGCTTCAGCAGCACGGCGTCGTACACGGTGAAGATCGCCGCGACTGCGCCGATGCCGAGGGTGAGCGTCAGCGTCGCGGTCAGGAAGAATGTCGGCTGCGCACGCAGCGCACGCCAGGCTTGCCGGAGATCGTCGAGCCAGGTGCTCATCGTGAACTCCGACAGAGCGCGGCGAAAAGGCGTGCATGATTCATCGCGCGAAGGTCCGGGGCAGGCGTCATTTGAGTGCCGATACTGGGTCGGTTGCGGCGGCTCGCAGCGCGGGAATCAGCGAGGCGAGCAGGGCGACGCCGATCAGGATCGCCGCGTTGATCGCGAACACGCCCGGATCGAATGCGCTGACGCCGAACAGCAAGCCGCGCAGCAGGCGCGAGCCGATCGACGCGACCGCGAGGCCGATGCCCACACCGAGCAGCGCGATGCGCAGACCTTCGACGACGATCAAGCGAACGACGCCGCTGCTGCCGCTGCCGACCGCCATGCGGATCGCGATTTCGCGCGAGCGTTGTCCGACCGAAAAGGAGATCACGCCATAGATGCCGAGCGCCGCGAGCAGCAAGGCGAGCGCGGAAAAGCCGCCGAGGATCGACGTCGTCAACCGGCGCGGTGCGACGCTGCGATCGACGATGTCGTCGAGGGTGGCGTAGTCCTCGCTGGCGAGGTCCGAATCGAATTCGTGCAAGGCCGCGCGCATCGCCGGCACCAGCGCACCGAGCGGACGGCTGCTGCGCACCACCAGCGAAACCGCGCCCCAGTCTTCGTTCTGGTGCAGGTCGAGGTACATATCCGGATGCGCCGTTTCCTCGATGCGGCGCGGAATGTCGCCGACCACGCCGACCACCACGCCGTAGCTGGAGTCGGGCTTGGCGCCGTCCATGACCTTCTGGCCGAGCGGATCGCGACCATGCCAGAGCGTGCGCGCCATCGTCTCGTTGACGATGACCGCGTGCGCCGCATTGCTGCCGTCGCGCTGGTCGAAATAGCGGCCGGCGAGCAGCGGAATCCGCATCGACTGCAGATAGCGATGATCGACCAGATGCGGCGAGGCGAGCGGATACTGCTCGCGTGCGTAAACCTCGCCTTCGGCACCGGCACCCCAGGTGCGCTCACGGCCGAGCGGGAGCGAGTCGGTGATGCCGGCCGACTCGACGCCCGGCACTGACAGCACGCGCTCGATCGCGCGGTCGTAGTAGCTGCTGCGTTCGTCGAGGTTGCGGAAATCGCGCGTCGAATCGAGCTGCCAGGCGATTGCCTGGCGCGGCTCGAAGCCGATCTTCACGTTCAACACCTGCACGAAGCTGTGGATCAACAGGCCGGAGCCGATCAGCAGGACGCAGGCGAGGCTGATCTGCGCGACCACCAGCACCCGGCGCACGCGCGCTGCGTCGCGGCTCGAATCGCCGCCGCTGCCGACTTCGCCGAGTGCGCTCTTGACGTCGCTGCGCCAGAGCTGCAACGCCGGCAGCGCACCGCAGAGCGAGCCGGCGATGGCCGCAACCGCGAAGGCGAACAGCAGGGCGGTCGAATCGATGCTGGCCGACTGCAGCAGAGGAATGTCGAACGCTCGCAGGCCGGCCAGGCCGGACGTCGCTAACATCGCCAACGCGACGCCGAGCACGCCGCCGCCGAAGGCCAGCAGCAGACTCTCGGTCAGCGCCTGGCGCACGATGTGGAGGCGGCGCGCACCGAGTGCGACGCGCACGGCGGTCTCCTTGCGCCGCGCCTGCGCCCGCGTCAGCAGCAGGTTGGACAGGTTCAGGCAGGCGATCAGCAGCACGCACAGCACGGCGCCGAACAGGATCATCACGGCAGAGCGGAACGGCCCGCGAATGTGCTGTTCGAGCCCGCTGACGACGGCGCCGGCGCCGCGTTCGGGGTGCTGTGCACGCAGGCGGGCCATGATCGTGTCCATTTCAGTCTGCGCAGCGGCCGCAGTGACGCCGGGCTTGAGGCGACCGAGCACGAACAATGTGTTGTTCCACATCGCGGTCTCTTTGGTCAGCGGCATCGGCGTCAGCAGGTCGATGTTGGCCCCCGGCGCGAACACCGAGTCGAAATCGAACGATGCCGGCAGCACGCCGACCACCGGCACCGGCCGGTTGTTGACGATGATCTGGCGACCGACGATGTTCGGGTCGGCGCCGAACTGCTGCTGCCAGAAACGATGGCTGAGGATCGCGCTCGGCGCTTCCAGCGACGCGGCTTCCTCGGGTGCGAAATTGCGTCCGAGCGCGGTGCGCACGCCGAGCACCTCGAGCAGGTTCTGCGTGACCTGCACCGCACGCACGTGCTGCGGTCCGCTCTTGCCGCCCAGGGTGTACTGATTGGAATCGAAGAACGCGTTGTAGCCGGCGAGCTGTTCGAACGACTGGCTCTGGCGGCGCCAGTCGAGCAGGTTGTCGACCATCGTGGTGCGACCGGACATGCCGCCTTCGGGATAGGCGTTCTCGATCCAGGCCAGCCGCTGCGGCTGCTCGAACGGCAACGGTTTGAGCAGCACCGCGTCGACGATGCCGAACATCGCCGCGCAGGCGCCGATGCCGAGCGCGAGGGTCAGCAGCGCGACGACCGTGAAGCCGGGCGTTTTCAGCAGCTGGCGGATCGCAAGTCTGAAATAGTCCATGTCGGTCCCGGCCGTCAGTTGTTCGCCGCGCCGTCGCGATGGGGCAGGCAGCGACGCTCGCGCTCATTCATGACGCAGCGCCGTGAGCGGTGCGATGCGCGACGCGCGCCGCGCCGGAAGATAGCTGGCGAGCAGGGCGACCGCGCCGAGTGAGGCGGCGGCGGCGACGAAGGCGAGCGCGTCGCCGATGCTGGCGCCGTAGAGCAGACCCGATACCAGCACGGCGCCGCCGAGCGAGAGCACGGTTCCGCAGGCGAGGCCGGTCGCCGACAGGCGCGCGCCGCGGCGCACGACCTCGCTCGCGATGCGCGTCGGGCTCGCTCCGAGCGCGAGGCGCACACCGAATTCGCGCGTGCGGCTCGCGACATGCATCGCGATCAGGCCGTACAAACCGACTGCTGCGAGGAGCAGGCCGATCACGCCGAGCGCGAGCGAGGTCATGCCGGCGATCCGCTGCGGCAGCAGCGAAAGCGCGAGGATGTCTTCCAGCGGACGCACCTGCGCGGTCGGCAAGGACGCATCGAGCACATGCGTCACCGTGCGCAGCTGCTGTGCGAAGGTGTCGGCCGGCTGCGCCGTCTTCACCAGCAGCGAGGTTTCCGCATGCGGCCATTGCGCCAGCGGCAGGAACAGGAAAGGCTCGTTGCCTTCGCCGAGCGAGGCGTACTTTCCGTTCGGGGTGATGCCGACCACGGTGAGCGTGTGGCGGTCCTTGCCGGACTGGTAGACGAAGCTGCGCCCGAGCACATCGCCGTCCGGCGCGAGCTGGTGCGCGAGCGCGTCGTTGACTACGCAGACTTCGGCGGCACCGCTGCTGTCGTGAATATCGAAGTCGCGACCTTGCAGATGGATCGCGAGGGTCTGGAAGAATCCCGGCGAGACCAGATTCGCGAACGGACTGAGCTCGCCTTCCGGTGCGCCGGCGACCTGGAAATCGCCGAACTCCATGCGGCTCAAGTCCAGCGGCACCAGCGCTGCGAGCGCTGCGTGTTCGATGCCGGGCGCGGCGCGCAACTGATCGAGCAGACGCTGCTGCAGGTCCGCCTGCTTCGTCGTCGCGTAGCCGCTCGGGTCCAGATTGAAATCGGCGGAAAGCACGTGCTTCACCTCGAAACCCGGATCGATCGCGACGGCGCGTTGCAGCGCGCGCAGAAACAGACCGCCGCCGACCAGCAGCACCATCGTCAATGCAATCTGCGCGACCACCAGCGCACCGCCGAGGCGCGAGCGCCGGCCGCCCGCGCGTGTTCCGGCGAGCGCTTCGCGCGCAGCCGGTGCGTGGCCGGAGGTGCGCAGCGCGGGCAGCAGTCCGAACACCAGTGCGGTGACGAGCGTGCAGCCGAGTGCGAACCACAGCGCGCTTCCATCGATCGCGATCTGCAGCGAGATCGGCACCGGCGTCGGCGGATCCAGATGGGCGAGCAGGCGGCAGCAGCCGGCCGCGAGCAGCACGCCGGCGACACCGGCGGCGAGTGACAGCAGCACGCTCTCGGTCAGCAGCTGCGCGATCACGCGGCGGCGTCCCGCGCCGAGCACGTAACGCATCGCAATCTCGTGACGACGCTGCTCGCCGCGCGCCAGCAGCATCGATGCCACGTTGACGCAGGCGACCAGCAGCACCAGCGAGGTCAGCGCGAACAGCAGGCTGGAGAACGCCATCATGCCGCCGCGCATTTCCCCCGGCACGCCGCGCAGCGGCACTACATCGATGCCGACTTCGCCGCTCTTGCCCGGGCGCGGGTATTCGACGGCGAGCTGACTGGCGATCGCCGACAGCTGCTGCTGCGCGAGCGCAGTGCCGGTTCCCGCATGCAGGCGTGCGCCGAGGGTGAGCCAGCTCGCGGTGCGTCGGTCGAGCAGTCCCGCATCACCGGGCTTGAGCAATCCATGTTGTGCGAGCGGCACGTAGAACGCGGGCGTCAGCATCGCGATGGTGCCGCTGAATGTCGGTGCGGCGATGCCGATCAGGGTGAAGCTCTGTCCGTTGATCGACACGGTCTTGCCGACGGCAGAAACGTCGCCGTCGAGATATTTGCGCCAGGCCGCGTAGGTCGCGACCGCGACCGGCGTCGCACTGCTGCGATCGTCGTCCGTCTTGAACAGACGTCCGCGATAGGCAGGCACCTGCAAGGCATCGAAGTAATTGCCGCTGACGCTGAGGCCGAGCGCGCGCTGCGGTTCGCTCGCAAGGGTGACGTTGAGCGTTTCGAGCCGATAGGCGAACACGTCGGCGACGTCCTTCGCGCGCGTCGTGTAGTCGCGAAAGTCCGGCGCCGAAAAGGTGTCGACCGGATGGCCGTGCTCGTCGCGACTGAGTTCGACCAGCTGCGCGGGATTGCCGAGTCCGCCGAGCGGCGCGAACAGCAGGGTGTGGACCGCACTGAACAAGGTGACGCTGGCGCCGATGCCGATCGCCAGCGACAAGGTCGCGAACAGGGTGAAGGCGGGCTGCGCCGACAATTGCCGTACGGCGTAACGAAGGTTCTGCGACAGGATCGGCAACATGCTGCTTCCTCGTGGAGGTCGGGCGTTTTCGCGCAGGCGTCAGCTGGCGACGCGCGCGGGTCGGATCAGGCGCTGATCTTCTTCGTGACGCAGGCGATGCATGGTTTCCTCATCGACGATGCGACCGTCGAACATGAAGATCTTGCGGTCGGCAAAATCCGCATAGCGCGGATCGTGCGTGACCATGCAGATGGTTGAACCGGCCTTGTGCAATTCGTCGAGCAGGGCCATCACGGCTTCGCCGTTCTTCGAATCGAGGTTGCCGGTCGGTTCGTCGGCGAGCAGGATCGACGGCTGACCGACCAGGGCGCGTGCGACCGCGACGCGCTGTTGCTGACCGCCGGACAACTGCGCCGGGTAATGCTTCACGCGATGCGCCATGCCGACGCGTTCGAGCGCACCGATCGCGCGATCGCGACGTTCGGATTTCGACACGCCGTCGCGATAGGTCAGCGGCAGTTCCACGTTCTCGAACACGCTGAGATCGCCGATCAGATTGAACGCCTGGAACACGAAACCGATTTCCTGGTTGCGGATCTGCGCGCGTTCGCTCGCGCCGATGTCGGCGACCTGGCGGCCGTTCAAGGTGTAGGCGCCGCCGCTCGGCGTATCGAGCAGACCGAGAATCGCGAGCAGGGTCGATTTTCCGCAACCGGAGGGACCGGTGATGGAAACGTACTCGCCTTGCGCGATGTCGAAGTGCACCTCGGCCAGCGCATGCGTTTCGACCTCGTCGGTGAGGAAGACTTTCTTGATCGCGTCGAGATGGATCAGGCTGGTGGTGGTCATCTGGCTACTCGTTCGATGTGCAAGGGCTTGAGACACGAAAGGCGTGAAGGATGGATCGGCGCGTCGTCGGTGGATCCGTGCGAAGAAAATCCATTCTCGTTGCGCGAGCAAAAAAACATTCTCGCGTTCACTTCAACCGGATGCGTTCGTATTGATCGTAGGCGCTGGTATCGGACAGCACCACGTGGTCGCCGACCGACAGGCCCTGGCGAACCTCGATCAGGTTGACCGAGCTCTTGCCCAGACGCACCGGCACGCGCGCGGCGACGCCGTCGGCTGCATCGACGCGGAACAGGCGCACGTCCGAATCCGGCTGACCGAAGGCGGGCCGGCCGACATACAGCACATCGGGCAGGCGTTCGATTTCGATGGTGCCGTCCACCGACAGATCCGGGCGTGCGCCGGCCGGAAGCGTGCCGACCAATTCGACGTCGACCTGCACGGTGCCGTTCTGCACCGCCGGATCGACACGCAGCACCTTGCCGTCGACGATGCCGTTGCGCGTATCGACCTTGACCGGCTGGCCGAGCGCGATGTCCTTGGCCTGGGTTTCGGCCACATGCAATTCGGCCATCAATTCGCTCGGACGCGCGACGCGCGCGAGATTCGCGCCGACCGCGACCTGCTGGCCTTCCTCGACCGGCACGCGTTGCAGAACACCGGCGATGCCGGCGCGCACGTGCAGGGCATCGGCCTGACGCTCGCGCAGTTTGCGCGTGGCGACCAGTTGATCGAGACGCGCCTGTTCGGCCGCGAGCTGCGCGGCGATGTTGCGACCGAATTCCTCGACGCGCTGCTGCTCGATGTCGACGCGGTTCTTCAATTGTTCCAGCGTGATCAGCGTCTTCTTGTACTGCACCGCCGGGATCACGCCTTTTTCGGCGACGCCTTTTTCCGCCTCGGCCTGCATGCGTGCCGATTCGTAATCGCTCTTCGCCGCGGCGTGCGCGGACTGCTCGTCGAGCTGCTTGGACTTGAGATCGGTGCGCTTGGCGGCGAGGTCCGACTCCGCCGCGGTGACCGCCGTCTTCGCGGCGAGCAGTTGATCGTCGACTTCGGGATTGCTGAGTTCGAGGATCACCGTGTCCGCCTGCACCGCGGCGCCGGGCTTGACCACGATGTGTTCGACGCGCGCGGCCGTTTCGGCGGCGATCCAGCGGATTTCCTTCGGCACCAGGGTGCCGGGACCGCGCACTTCGCGCAGCAGTTCTCCGCGCTTGACCGTGTCGACCAGCACGCTGCTGCGGTCGACGCTGGGCAGGGCAGGTCCGAGCCGAGCGAGGCCGACGCCGGCAGCGGCGAGAAGGACGACGACGACGGCGGCGATCAGGTACTGACGGCGGCGCTTGCGTTGTTTGAGTTCGGGGCGGGCGATATCCATGCCGGTATAAGAGCAGGGACTGTGCCAGCGCGTTGCGCGCGGTGGGTGTTCGTCGGGAAGCCTGCGTGCCGGCCTGCTGCAACACGCGGCGAGGCCGGTAAAGTCGCCGTGGAATCAGGCGCTTGCGCGATCACGTGCAGTCGCAATCGAGAACGCATCAGGGCGGGGATAGCGGACCGCCAACGACGACTTGTTCGATTCGTCGAGCGCGAGTGTCCGCCAGCGGACACGACGACGTTCGGAATCGTTCAGCCCCATCGGCGCGTCAGCAGCACTCGGCCGCGCGCGTGCGCGCGACCGGGTGCGACTTCAGCAGCCAGACCAGATCCGGATCACGGCGCCGGCGTCAGGCTCAGATTGTCGATCATCACGCGCGGCGCGGAAGGCTGCCCGTCGTAGGTCGCATACAGTTTCAGCGCATCGAAGGCGACGCCGGAAATGGCCAGGGTCGTGGCGGTCGGATTGTCGCGACCGCCGCCGTCGGCGATCGTCAGGCTGTCGCTGCCGACGACGACGCCGTTGCTGTAGGCGTCCATATGGATCTGGATTCCGCCCCAGGGGCCGTTTTCGTAGAAGGCGAGATCGACGCTGACCGCGTTCGCCGGCGCAGCCAGATCGAGCGACGCACGCACGAAGGCGCCGATCGAGAAATTGGTGCCCGGAATGAAGGTGTTTCCGAAGGTCAGCGCATTCGGCGAGCTGCCGAAATCCGGGAAGTCCGCGTAGAACAGCGCGGCGTCCTCGATGATGAACTGATCGCCGACATCGTCGGGCGTGAAGGTCGAGCCATCCGGAAACACGCCGCCGATGCCGTTCGCATCGTGATAGGCGATGCCCTGATAGTTGAAGCTCGTGCCGAGAAAACCTTCGTCGAGATCGTCGTAGGTGCTGACGCTCGCCGCGGCCGCTTCGAAGCCGTCCTTGAAGATCTCATCGCCGGCGCCGGCTGCGGTCAGGCGCACCACGGCAAGGTCGACCAGCGAGGAACCATTGGCGCGCTGCGCGGAGCCGGCGAGGATCGGATGACCGTCCTGCAGGGTCAGCGCGGTCAGGTTGCTGTAGTTGCCGTCCGGGGCGACATCGAGATCGACGCTGCCGCCCTTGCCGAAGCTCGCATCGAGCACGCCGTCCGCGCTGGTGCGCAGGAGCAGAAAATCGGATTTGCCCGGCGTCGCATAGCTGATCGCGAGCAGCAGCTTGCCGTCATCCTGCGCGACCAGGCCGCTGGCATAGCGGCTCCACGCATCCGCCACCACGTCGAACTGCACGTAGCCGGGCGTGGCGGAGTCGCCGAAGGCGCTGTCGGTGTCGCCGTCGGCGAGCACGCGGCCGAGCACGGACTGCACGCTGCCTTTTTCGTCCTGGCGATAGCCGGCGATGACGATGCCGCCGTCGGACAGCGACAACAAGCGATCGATGCCGTTGAACATCGAAGCGTCGCCATCGATATGGAAGACGCGCCAGCCGGTCTGCGCGAAGCTGGTGTCAGGCGTGCCGTCCGCGCTGAAGCGCGCGAGCGAGAAGTCGCCGCCGAGGCCGGCGCCGTAGGCTTCGTAGAAACCGCCGACGACGATGCGGTCGTCGGCAGCGATCGCGATCGCTTGGAGGTAGCCGGATTCGCCGTCGCCGGTACTGGCCAGCACAGCCGTGCCGTTGTTGCCGAACGCGGGATCGAAACTTCCGTCAGCGCCGAAGCGCATGACGATGCCTTCCGCGGGCTGTCCGCTGCTCTGGCGCTCGCCGGCAACGAGGATACGTTGCTGGCTGTCGAGCGCGACCGCATGGCAATACGCAGCGGCGACCAGGACCAGGCCGTCGCTGCCGAAGCTCGCGTCGCGTGCACCGTCTGCGTCGAGTTTCAGCACGAAGCAGGTCAGCGGCCCGAACGCCTGCGCGGTACCGACTGCGACGATCGAGCCGTCGGCGAAGCGCTGCATCGATTCGATCTGCTGCATTGCCGTGCCGGGGACCAGATCGTCCAGCACCAGAATGCCCGGGTTGGCCGGGTCGGTGCCGAAGCCGGTATCGGCCGAGCCGTCTGCATTCATGCGCGCGAGGCTGGCGCGCATATGCGGATCGGGGTTGCCGTCGATCAAGCGGTTGCGCGAGCCGCCGAACAGCAACTTGCCATCCGGCAGGGCGATCGCAGCGCCCGTGCGCAGTTCATGGCCTTCGACGCCATCGAGCGAGAGATAGGCGATGCCGCCGTTGCCGAAAGTGGGATCGAGCTGGCCGTCGGCGGCATTGGCGATGAGAGGAAAACAGAAAGCGGCCGACAGCAGCGCCGTCGTGAATGTCTTGTGCAGCATGCGAGAACTCCGCGCGGGTGAAGATGGATTGAAGCGCGAACGCGGGGCGCATCGCGACATCCGCTCAACTATCCGCATCGCGGCGCCGGCGTGCATGCCGCTTTCGTCATGGGCGCATCTGGTTTTCATCAGGTCGAGGCCAAGTCGTTGATTCGGCGTCCATCGAGACGACGATACATGGGCCGATCGCGGCGTGCTCAGAACGGCGTGGCGAGCTCGTCGGGGATCGCGCGTTCGCCGGCGAGCGCACGCGCACGCGCGAGGGCAGCCCGCCAGGCGGCCGGATTCTTCTGCGCGCGGAACAGGCGTACCTGCAGCAGGGAGGCATCGAAGTCGCGCTCCGACCAGGCCGCGACGCCTTCGGCGACCGCGCTCGCGCGGGTCAGATTGCCCTGACGCAGCAGCCAGATCACATAGGCCTGCGATACCTCGAGCAGGTCGATCGGCACGCGTGCCTGCTCGGCCACGGCAAGCGCGTCCTCGAACGCGCGCTCGGCGCCAGATTCGTTCTTGGCCGCTGCAAGTTCGGCGCGTGCCAGCGCGACATGCAGGCGCGCTGTGGTGGAACCGTCTTGCGCGGCCCAGCGCGCCGCGGCCGCGATGCTGTCGGCGGCGCCGGCGTCGTTTTCGAGGGCGAGCTGCGCGCGCACCAAGGTCAGCCAGGCTGCCGCGGTGTAACGTGGGTCCTGCGGCTCGGGCGGCACTTTCAGCGCGGCCGTCGCATCGCGTTCGGCGCCGACGAAGGCGCCGTCGCGCAGTTCGACGCGGGCGCCGATCGACTGCGCGCGCGCGACCACGCTCGCGATGCCGTCGCGCTCGGCCTCTGCGCGCACCTCGCGCAGCAAGGCATCCGCCGCGCCGCTGAGGCCGTTGGCGAGCAGGATTTCGGCGCGCACCAGTCTGGCGCTGCGACGCCGGTCCGGGTCGGAAACCTTGGTGTCGAGTTCACGCAGGCGCGGTTCCAGCATCATCGCGGCGGCGGTATCGAGCAGGGCCAGATGCACCTGCGCGGCATTGCCGCGCGCGTTCAACTCGGCCGCATAGGCATGCAGCGAGGCGAAACGATCGGCGGCCAGCGTCAGCACCGGAACCGCTTCGGCGAAGCGATCGCGATTCATCGCCAGCGCGCCGGCATTCGAATCCACCACGGCGACGCCAAGGCCGTCGTCGGCCGTTTCCAGCGCCGCGCGCGCGCGACCGAGATCGGCCCGCGCATTGTCGTAGTCGCGCTGCACGCCATAGGCGGCGGCGCGATTGTTGTAGGCCTTGCCGAGCGCATCGAATGCCTGGGTCGACACGAGCAGCTCGATCGCGGCATCGAGCTTGGGCAACGCGGCGGTCGGCTGCTGACGCTGCAGGTCGATCGCGCCGAGCGCATTCAGCGCACGCGCGTGCAGCACCGGCTCCTGCGTGGCCGAGGTGGTGTCGGCCAGCGCCTTGAACAGGGCTTCGGAGGAGTCCATGCGGCCGCCCTGGAACTCGATTTGGCCGGCCAGGAAACGCAGCTCCGGGCGGCTGCGTTGTTGCTCGGTCGCCTTGCTTAGCAGGGCTTGCGCGACATCGAGTTCGTCATCGAGCAGGGCCGCGGCGATTTCCTGCTGCAGCGGATCGGACGTCGTCGCGTCGGCGGGCTTGACGATAAGCGTGCGCAATCCGAGCGCATTGCCCATGCGATCGGCGGCGATGCGCGCGGCCACGAGCGCGTCATCCGCTTCGCCGACCGCCGACACCGCCGGCACGTGGCCGCGCAAGGTGCGCAATGAAACGCGCCAGCGTCCCTGCAGCGATTCGGCGCGCGCGTCTATGATCAGGTCGGCGTTCGCTGCCGCAGCGAGCGAGGTCAATTGCGCCGGATCGCTGCTGTCGCGTTCGTAGGCGCGCGTGAGGGCGACCACGTTGTCGCTCGGCACCACGGCCTGGCCGTTCGCGCGCAGCCGCGCCGCGATGAAATCCATCAGGCCGAGACGCATCCACGCCGCATCGGCCGCGTTGATCACGCTCACCGGAAGCACGACCGCGACGTTGCTCGCGACAGCGGCGTCGGAGTGCGCCGTCGTCTGGCGATGCCGAACGAGCAGGGTCCATGCGATGGCTGTGCACACGATCGCGACGGCGGTCAGCATCGCGATGATCCAGGTCCGCTGTTGCGACGGACGTGTCGGCGGCGCTGTCGGTGTGGGCGTCGCGATCGGATCGACTGCTCGCATGATCGCAACAGGCTCGTTTGCCGGCACCGGCGTACCGGCGCTGTCGGCGCCGACCGCATCGCCGAGCGTAACCGCAGCAAGCCAGTGGTAGCCGAAGCGCGGCACCGTGCGCACGTAGCGGTGTTCCTTGCCGGTGTCGTCGAGCGCGCGCCGGATCAGCAGGATGGTCTGGCCGAGCACGCCGTCCGATACGTCGGTCTTGCCCCACACCGCAGCGATCAATTCATCGCGGCCGACGGCGCGCTCGCGATGCTCCAGCAGGTAGAGCAGGCAGTCGAACGCCTTCGGCGCCAGCGACAGCGCAGCGTCGTCGCGCAGCAGGGTGCGCGCGCCCGCATCGAGGCGGAAAGGTCCGAAGCGGAACAGCCGCGTGCTCATTCGCGGCCTCGGCGCGCATGCCGGCGCGCGCTGCCGCGCACATCGCGAGCCCCGTGCGCCACGGCGCAGCGTCGATGCCGGAGCGCTTTCAGAACGCGAGCTCGACGGCGGCGCACAGGTAATCGATCATCGGCGCGATGCGTTTGAAGGTATCGAGCACGAACGGCTTGAGCTCGGCCGAGCACGCGATCGAATCGGCAAACCCCTGACCAGCGGCGAAGTTCTTGCGCTTCAAGTCCTCGATCAGGATGTGCGCCGGGTCGAATCCGCGCGGCGGGCGCGAAAGACTTTCGCCCCAGAATTCGAAGCGTTCGCGGAATGCAGCGCTGTGCGTCGCCTTCTTCCACGCCGCGGGATTGTCCGCCAGGAAATCGCGGATCTTCTTCAGCGTGCCCGGCTCCGGATGCCAGAGGCCGCCGCCGGCGAAACAATCGCGCGGCTGGATGTGCAGATAGAAGGAGGGCGCCTCGATCTCGCGCCTGCGCTCGTGCGCGAAGCGCGCGCCGGCCCAGGTCTTGTACGGCGTCTTGTCGTTGGCGAAACGCGTGTCGCGATGGATGCGGAAGAGCGAGCCGCCCTGTGCGCGCGCATCGGCGCGGTAATGCGTGCTGATCTTCGCGAGCGGCGCCTGCAGATCGGCGATCAGGCGCAGGAACGGTTCGCGCAGCACGTGCTCGTAGCGCGGCTTGTTCGCGGCGAACCAGGCGCGGTTGTTGTTGGCCGCCAGATCGCGCAGGAACTTGAACGTGGCCTTGTCGAAGTAGATCGAATCCATGCTGCGGGCAGTCGGCCGGAAACGTGGAATTATCCACGTTTCCGCGCGCTCGTAGCGCATCGGTTTTCGAGGGTCTGGCAGGACGCAGAATTTGCCCAATGCCGATGACCGCAACGCATGTTCAGTCGGCCAATCGTTCGAGCAGGTCGCGACCCCATGCGTCGAGCGCATCGAGCAAGGCTTGGTCGCCGGGCTTGCGTGCGGAATCGAGGCGCAGCTGCGCGATCGTTGCGAAGTAGTCGGCGTCGGTCAGCGTGGTGAGTGCGCTCGGCGTCTGCAACCGGCGCTGACGGAAGGCGCGCCAGCGCTCGCGTTCGTCCACTGCGAGCTGATCCGGCCAGTTGCGCGCGCGATAGCGAAACAGCAGTTCGGCGTAGCGCGGATCGCTGAAAGGAAATGCGCGTGAGCCGAGTTGCTCGGGTGGCGTTTCGCGCACGGCGCGCAGCAGGCGCTTGTCGGCGTCGGGCAGGAAGCCGGAATACAGCGCGAGTTCGACATCCTGCGCCGGCTCGCGCGTGTCGGCGCGTGTGAATACGGCATGGAGTTTGGCGACGAGCCCGTCGGCACCGCGCAGGCGTTCGAGATGCGCGAGCGCGCGCTCCGGATCGAGCGCGATACGGGCGAGATCGACGCCTTTCAATGTGCCGAGCGGTGCCAGCGCCGGCGAACGGTTCGCGTGGATCGCCTTCAGCGGAATGCGCTGCACATCCTCCGGCAGATCGGCGCGGGCGGTGAAGACACGATCGGCGATGTCGTCGGCATCGAGTTCGAGCAGCGGCGTCGGATCGACATCGAGATCGTAGGCGATCACCGCGTTCGGCAATCCCGGATGCATCGCGAGCGGCGCGATGATCGCCAGACAGCCGTGGCTGGCCGGATAGCGCGAGGACACGTGCAGCAGCGGCGTCATGCGCGCGACGTCGAGCAGCTCGAACACGCGCTGCTTGCGGCGCAAGCCGAAGTAGAACTCCCACAGTCGCGGCTGGCGCACGCGCAGCAGGCGCGCGAAACCGAGCAGGGCCTCGGCATCGGACACCGCGTCGTGCGCGCGTTGTTGTTCGAGCCGGTTCGCAGCGGCCAGGTGCTCGAGCCTGAAACTCGGCGTGCCGTCGTCGCGTCGCGGCCACTCGATGCCGTCCGGACGCAGCGCGTAGCACATGCGCGCAAGATCGATCAGATCCCAGCGCGAGTTGCCGTCCTTCCACTCGCGCTCGTAGGGATCATGGAAATTGCGATACAGCAGATGGCGGGTGAATTCGTCGTCGAAGCGCAGCGAGTTGTAGCCGACGGTGCAGGTGCCGGCCTCGGCCATCTGCTCGTTCACCAGCGCGGCGAAGGCGGCTTCGTCGACGCCGTCGCGCTGCATCTGCTGCGGCGTGATGCCGGTGATCAGGCAGGCTTCGGGATGCGGCAAGAGGTCCGGCGCCGGTTTGCAGAAGATCGACACCGGCTCGCCGATCGGTTCCAGTTCCAGCGTGGTGCGCCGGGCCGCGAACTGCGCGGGACGATCGCGCCGCGGGTCCGCGCCGGTGGTTTCGTAGTCGTGCCAGAGGAAGGTCTGCGTCATCGCCGGCGAGCATAGCCGCGATCACGGCGGCACGTGAGGCTTTCCAATATGTGGCTGCTTGCCTAGACTCGATGGAATTTTCGGGAGTGAAAGCATGGGCGCGACGAGCGAGGACAATCTGATCTGGATCGACCTGGAAATGACCGGACTCGATCCGAATCAGGATTCCATTCTCGAAATCGCCACGATCGTGACCGACCGCGATCTGAACCCGTTGGCCGAAGGGCCGGAGTTCGCGATCCGTCACCCGGTCGAGCGGCTGGAGGCGATGGACGACTGGAATCGCAATCAGCATCGCCGCTCCGGTCTGTGGCAGCGCGTGGTGGAATCGGACATCGACATCGCCACGGCGGAGGCCTTGACGGTCGAGTTCCTGTCGCAATGGGTCGCTGCCGGCAAATCGCCGATGTGCGGCAATTCGATCTGCCAGGACCGCCGCTTCATGCATCGTCTGATGCCGCGGCTGGAGCGTTATTTCCACTACCGCAACCTCGACGTGTCGACCTTGAAGGAACTCGCGCGGCGCTGGTCGCCGGATGTCGCACGCGGCTTCGCCAAGGAATCGGCGCATACCGCGCTCAGCGACGTGCGCGACTCGATCGCCGAGCTGCGTTACTACCGGCCGTTCATGGGGCACATGGCGGGGACGCTGGAAGCGCCGTGAGCTGCGCGGCGCTCTCGGCGCTCATCGGCTGAGCGGCGGATTGCCGGGACGAATCGAAAACCTCGAGGTGGTTTTCTTCGAGGTTCTCGCGAGCGATCAACCGTTCAAGCCGCCTTTGCACGCGGCTTTTCGAGCGCGGGCAGGAACCAGGCGAGCAAACCGATTGCCGGCAGATACGCGCAGATGCCATAGACCGCTTCGATGCCGATGTGGTCGGCGAGCTCACCGAGCACGGCCGCACCGAGGCCGCCCATGCCGAAGGCGAAGCCGAAGAACAAGCCTGCGATGACGCCGGTGCGACCCGGCACCAGTTCCTGTGCGTAGACCAGGATCGCCGAAAACGCCGACGCCAGCACGAGGCCGATCACGACGGTGAGCGCGGTCGTCCAGAACAGGTTCACGTGCGGCAGCAAGAGGGTGAACGGCAGCACGCCGAGGATCGAGCCCCAGATCACGTACTTGCGCCCGATGCGGTCGCCGACCGGACCACCGATGACGGTGCCGACCGCGACCGCGCCGAGAAAGATGAACAAGTGAATCTGTGCACTTTGGGCGGTCAGGGCGAACTTCTGCATCAGATAGAAGGTGTAGTAGCTCGACAGGCTGGCCAGGTAGAAATACTTCGAGAAGATCAGCGCGCCGAGGATCGATATCGTGATGACGACGGTGCGGCGCGGCAGTGGATTGCTGCCGATGGTCGCGGCGCGCGTCTTGCGCTGCAGCGGAACCTGCGAGCGATACCAGCCGCCGATCCGGGTCAGCAGCAGGATCCCGGCCAGCGCCGCGATCGCGAACCAGGCAACGCTGCCACGGCCGCGCGGCATCACGATGAATGCGGCGAGCAGCGGCCCGATCGCCGAGCCGACATTGCCGCCGACCTGGAACAGCGATTGCGCCAGGCCATGGCGTCCACCGGATGCCATGCGTGCGACGCGCGAGGATTCCGGATGGAACACCGAAGAACCCGAGCCGATCAGCGCGGCCGCCAGGAGCAGCATCGGGAAGCTCGACGCCTGCGACAGCAGAACCAAGCCGCTGAGCGTGAAGCCCATGCCGATCGGAAGCGAATACGGCATCGGCCGTTTATCCGTATAGATGCCCACGAACGGCTGCAGCAGCGACGCGGTGATCTGGAAGGTCAGGGTGATCAGACCGATCTGGCCGAAGTCCAGCCTGAAGGAATCCTTCAGCAGCGGATAGATCGCAGGCAGCAGCGACTGGATCATGTCGTTGAGCAGATGGCAGACACTCAGCATCGCCAGGATCGGAAATGCGGTGCGGGCAGCGGCGTCGACAGCAGTTCGGCTTTCGCCGGAAGGCAAGGGCAGCGCAGGTGCGGGCGTGACGACGGGAGAATCGGGAGTCAGGGCGACGGTGTTCATGGCGCACAGTAGACACCGTGGCCGCGCTGCCCGCATTATAGTTTAGGTCAACTTTCATCGAGATCGGGCCAATGCGCAATGTCCACGCGAGCAAGGCCGATACGCTGCCCGGCAACGTCGTCGCGACCGCCAACGAATATCCGAGCGGACATCGTGTGCCGCGCCATCGGCATCGGCGCAACCAGCTGCTGTATGCGTCGAGCGGCATCATGGTGGTCGGCACCGAAGCCGGCCGCTGGATCGTGCCGCCGGCCCGCGCGGTATGGGTTCCCGCCGGAATGGCGCACGAGGTGCATGCGTTGGTGCATGTGAGTACGCGCAGCGTCTACATCGAGCCGGCAGTCGCTGCCGGATTGCCTAGCGATTGCCGTGTGGTCGCGATATCTGCGCTCGTGCGTGAACTGCTGCTGGAAACGGCGGATCTTCCGCTGGATGCGGGCAAGGGTTCGCGCACCGACCTGATTTTCTCCCTGATCGTGCACGAGATTGCGCACGCGCCGGTGCTGCCCTTGGATATTCCGTTCCCGACCGATGCACGGCTGGCGAAACGCTGCCGCGCATATCTCGAAAATCCATCGCCGCACGAGACGATCGACGACTGGTGCCGCGAACTTGCCATGAGCCGGCGCACCTTCACGCGCCGCTTCCGCGCCGAGACCGGCGTCAGCTTCACCAACTGGTGCCGTCAGGCGGCGATCTTCGCGGCCTTGCCGCGGCTCGCTGCCGGCGAGGCGATCACGCCGCTCGCGTTCGACCTCGGTTACGAAAGCGCCTCGGCGTTCGCGACGATGTTCAAGCGCGTCGTGGGCGTGCCGCCGAGTCGGTATCTGGCGATGACCTGAGTCGCTCGACGCTCCGTGCGGCCCGCAGCGATCAGGCGATCAGGCTCATGCCGGCGTGCCTGGCCGCTGCGCGATCGAAGGTCAGCATGCGTTCGCATCCGAGCGCGGCGCCGCTGCGCTCGATCAGACAATCGGCGAAATCCGCATGGCCGCTGCCGAAGGCACGCACGGCGCGCCAGATGATTTCCGCGCGCTCGACCAGCAATTCCTTCGTGCGCAACAAGGCCTCGATCGCGCTGACGACCTGGCTGCGATCGAGGTCGTAGCACGACTCGAGTACCCACACGAGTTCGACGACTGAAACGAGGGTCACCAAGCCGGGTTCGTCGACCGTCAGCGCCTCGATGACGCGCGCTGCGCGCGCCGCCTGCGCGACATCGTCCTGCATGATGTAGCGCACCAGCACATTGGTATCGAGACCGATCACCGTGCGGACGCGCCGCGTTTCGCGATGGCCGCGTTCATTTGTTCGACCGTCGCCGCCTTGGCCTTCTTGCCGAACAAGCCTTTGAGGGCCTTGACCGGCTGCGTCGCGGCGATGAATTCGAAGCGGCCGGGCGCGATCTCGACGAATTCCACGCGATCGCCGGCTGCAACCTGCAGGGCTTCCCGCACGGCGATCGGGATCGTGATCTGGCCCTTGCTGGTGAGGGTCGAGGTGGTCATGGCGTTCTCCTTACTTCAAGGTAAGGATAGATCGGGTGGCGCTGCCATGCAAGACGACGCGGTGCGGATCGCGCGCTACGCCTTCGCAACGCACTCTGCAATCACACTTCCAGCGAAGCCAGATCGCCCTTCGTCTCCAGCCACTCCTTGCGATCCGCCGCGCGCTTCTTCGACAGCAGCATGTCCATCAGTTTCGAGGTGCCGTCGTCGTCTTCGTCGAGGGCATTGGTGGTGAGCTGGACCAGGCGGCGCGTGTCCGGGAAGATCGTCGATTCGCGCAGCTGCGACGGGTTCATTTCGCCGAGGCCCTTGAAGCGCATCACGCTGACTGCGCCCCTGATTTTCTCGCGCGCGATCTTCTCCACCGTCGCGTCGCGCTCGGCTTCGTCGAGGCAGTAGAACACCTGCTTGCCGACGTCGACGCGGAACAACGGCGGCATCGCGACGAAGACATGGCCTTCGCGCACGAGTTTCGGAAAATGCCGGAGGAACAGCGCGCTCAGCAAGGTCGCGATGTGCAGGCCGTCCGAATCGGCGTCGGCAAGGATCACGACCTTGCCGTAACGCAGGCCGGAGATGTCGTTCTTGCCTGGATCGCAACCGATCGCGATGGCGAGGTTGTGCACTTCCTCCGAAGCGAGCACCGAGCCGGATTCGACTTCCCAGGTATTCAGGATCTTGCCGCGCAGCGGCAGGATCGCCTGGAAGTCCTTGTCGCGCGCCTGCTTGGCGGATCCGCCGGCGGAGTCGCCTTCGACCAGGAAAAGCTCGGTGCGCGAGAGATCGCTCGATGCGCAATCGGCCAGCTTGCCCGGCAGTGCCGGGCCCTGGGTGATCTTCTTGCGCACGATCTGCTTTTCAGCTTTCAGGCGCAGCGTGGCGCGCTCGATCGCGATCTGCGCGATCTTCTCGCCGATCTCGACATGCTGGTTCAAGTACAGCGAGAAGCCGTCGTGCACGGCGCCCTCGACGAAGCCGGCAGCGTCGCGCGAGGACAGGCGTTCCTTGGTCTGGCCGGAGAACTGCGGATCGCTCATCTTCAGCGACAGCACGAAGCACAGGCGATCCCACACGTCTTCCGGCGCGAGCTTGATCCCGCGCGGCAGCAGATTGCGGAACTCGCAGAACTCGCGCAGCGCATTGGTCAGACCCGAGCGCAGGCCGTTGACGTGGGTGCCGCCCTGCGCGGTCGGAATCAGGTTGACGTAGCTTTCCTGGGTCAGCTCGCCGTCGATCAGCCAGGCGACTGCGAATTCAACGACGCCGTTGTCGCGCCCGCTCAAGGTCCGCGTGATGTTGCCGACGTAGAGATCGGACGGCAGACGCTCGCTGTCGCCGAGCATCGAACGCAGATAATCGCGCAGGCCGTCCTCGTAATGCCATTCGATCTTTTCCTCGCTGGCCTCGTCGGTGAGCTTCACGGTGAGGCCCGCGCACAGCACCGCCTTCGCGCGCAGCACGTGCTTCAGGCGGCTGAGCAGGATCTTCGGCGTGTCGAAATATTTCGGATCGGGCCAGAAGCGCAGGGTGGTTCCGGTCTGCTTCTTCGGTACGGTGCCGGTCACGCTGAGATTGCTCGCGCGGTCGCCGTCCTTGAAGTTCATCCGGTAGATCTGGCCGTCGCGCCGGATCGACACCTCGACGCGCGTCGACAGCGCATTGACGACCGACACGCCGACGCCGTGCAGGCCGCCGGAAAACTGGTAGTTGCGATTGGAGAACTTGCCGCCCGCGTGCAGCCGCGTGAGGATCAGTTCGACGCCGGGAATCTTTTCTTCCGGATGGATGTCGACCGGCATGCCGCGGCCGTCGTCGCTGACCTCGATCGAGCCGTCCGCATGCACGATCACCTCGATCATCGATGCGTGGCCGGCGAGGGCTTCGTCGACCGAGTTGTCGATCACTTCCTGGGCCAGATGATTCGGCCGCGATGTATCGGTGTACATGCCCGGACGGCGCTTGACCGGATCCAGGCCGGACAGGACTTCGATATCGGCGGCGTTGTAGCGGCTGTTCATTCCCAGGGAGCGTTGTGCGAGGAGAAGGGGCCGCAGAATGGCGGTCGCGAAGGTCGGGGTCAAGGCGCGCGGGCGCGTTCGCGCGGGCATCGCCGCGAGCGGTCGGGTACCGGGTGCACGCGATGAAGGAGTCGCGTATCGCGAGACGATCGCGTGCATGCACGTTCATCAGCGTGGCAGGCGCGCACCGCTACAATCGCGGCTTCGATGACGAAGCGACGGCGCATGCGGGAGTCCGGCTGCAGGTGAGCAAGGAACAACGTCCCGGCAGCGCGCTGCTCTGGCTGGTCGCCCTCGGCGTCTTCATGCAGATGCTGGATTCGACCATCGTCAACACCGCATTGCCGTCGATGGCGGCGGGCCTCGGCGAAAGCCCGCTGCGCATGCAGTCGGTGGTGATCGCCTACGCCCTGACGATGGCGATGCTGATTCCCGCGTCGGGCTGGCTCGCCGATCGTTTCGGCACGCGGCGGATTTTCTTTTCGGCGATCGTGCTGTTCACGCTCGGCTCGATGCTGTGCGCGTACTCGCACACGCTGCGCCAGCTGGTCGCGTCGCGTGTCGTGCAGGGTGTCGGCGGCGCGATGCTGCTGCCGGTCGGCCGACTCGCCGTGCTGCGCTCGTTTCCACGCGGCGAGTTCCTGCGCGCGATGAGTTTCGTCACGCTGCCCGGCCTGATCGGCCCGCTGATCGGCCCGACCCTCGGCGGCTGGCTGGTGCAGGCGGTATCGTGGCACTGGATCTTCCTGATCAACCTGCCGGTCGGTCTGATCGCGGCGGCGGCGACGCTGCGCTTCATGCCGGACGCGCGCAGCGTGGTCGCGCGCTTCGATCTCGGCGGCTATCTGATGCTGTCCTTCAGCATGGTCGCGATTTCCTTGTCGCTGGACGGCCTTTCCGAGCTCGGCCTGCGCCACGCCAGCGTGCTGATGCTGCTGATCTTCGGCATGGCGAGCTTCGTCGCCTACTGGCTGCATGCGACGCGCGCGCCGAAGCCGCTGTTCTCGCTGTCGCTGTTCGGCGTGCACACGTTCCGCGTCGGCGTGCTCGGCAACCTGTTCTCGCGCATCGGCACCGGCAGCATGCCGTTCCTGATTCCGCTGCTGTTGCAGGTCAGTCTCGGCTACAGCCCGTTCGATGCCGGATTGATGATGATTCCGGTCGCGCTGGCCGGCATGGTGTCCAAGCGCATGGTGGTGCCGCTGGTGAAGGAGCTCGGCTATCGACGGGTGCTGATCGGCAACACGGTTCTGGTCGGCCTGGCGATGGCGAGCTTCGCGTTGATCTCGGCCGAACAGCCGATGGCGCTGCGGATCATCCAGCTCGCATTCTTCGGCATGGTCAATTCACTGCAGTTCACCGCGATGAACACGATCACCTTGCGTGATCTCGACGGCGAACTCGCCAGCGGCGGCAACAGCCTGCTGTCGATGGTGATGATGCTGTCGATGAGCCTCGGCGTGGCGACCGCGAGCGGACTGCTGGCGGCGTTCACCGGTCTGTTCGGTTCCGAGCGTGGGGTCGCGGTGCTGCCGGCGTTTCATGCGACTTTCATCTGCGTCGGCCTGGTCACGGCGGTGTCCGCGTGGATTTTCTGGCAGCTGGAACCGGAGCGGGCGCCCGCGGTGGTGCCGTTGAAGTCGGAACCGGCCGAATAGCGGCGCAACGCCGCGCCTGCACGAAAATCGCGCACAGCGACTCGCGAGCGACGCGGCGAGCCGCTAGAATGGCGGTTTCCAGCGGATGGTTTTCGCCCCATGACCCCCCTGATTTTCGTCACCGGCGGCGTGGTGTCCTCGCTAGGCAAGGGCATCGCCGCGGCGTCGCTGGCTGCCATCCTCGAAGCACGCGGTCTGCGTGTGACGATGATGAAGCTCGATCCGTACATCAATGTAGACCCGGGCACGATGAGCCCGTTCCAGCACGGCGAGGTTTACGTCACCGACGACGGTGCCGAAACCGACCTCGACCTCGGTCACTACGAGCGCTTCGTGCGCACGCGCCTGACCGGCAAGAACTCGGTCACCACCGGCAAGATCTACGAGAGCGTCATCGCCAAGGAACGTCGCGGCGACTATCTCGGCGCGACCGTGCAGGTGATTCCGCACATCACCGACGAGATCAAGCATCGCATCTACGAAGCGACGCAGGGCTACGACGTCGCCCTGGTCGAGGTCGGCGGCACCGTCGGCGACATCGAGTCGCAGCCGTTCCTCGAAGCGATCCGCCAGATTCGCATCGAGCACGGCGCCGAATTCGCGATGTTCATGCATCTGACCCTGGTTCCGTATATCAAGGCCGCCGGCGAGATCAAGACCAAGCCGACCCAGCATTCGGTGAAGGAACTGCGCTCGATCGGTATCCAGGCCGACGTGCTGCTGTGCCGCTGCGAGCAACCCTTGCCGCAGTCGGACCGGCGCAAGATCGCGTTGTTCACCAACGTGCCGGAAAAGGCCGTGATCAGCGCGGTCGATCTCGACGTGATCTACCAGCTGCCGCAGTGGCTGCATGCGCAGAAGCTCGACGAGATCGTGATCAACCATCTGCATCTGAACGCGAAGGCGACCGATCTGGCCGAGTGGGAACAGGTCGTCGATGCGATCGAGCATCCGCACGGCGAGGTCACCATCGCGATCGTCGGCAAGTACGTCGAGCACAAGGACGCCTACAAGTCGCTCGGCGAGGCCTTGCGCCACGGCGGCCTCAAGCAGCGCACGCGGGTGAATTTGCGCTGGGTCGAATCGGAGGAAATCGAACGCCGCGGCGGCGAATCGCTGAAGGACATCGACGGCATCCTGGTGCCCGGCGGCTTCGGCAAGCGCGGCTTCGAGGGCAAGATCGCAGCGGCGCGCCACGCGCGTGAGCACAAGGTGCCGTACTTCGGCATCTGCTACGGCATGCACGCGGCGGTGGTCGATTTCGCGCGCAACATCGCCGGTCTCGACGGCGCCAATTCGAGCGAAAACGATCGCAGCTGTGCGCATCCGGTGATCGCCCTGATCACCGAATGGACCACCGGTTCGGGCGATGTCGAGAAGCGCGACGAAGCCTCGGACAAGGGCGGCACGATGCGCCTCGGCGCGCAGGAATGCCGCCTCAAGGCCGGCACCCTGTCGCGCGAACTCTACGGCCAGGACGTGATCCGCGAACGTCATCGTCATCGCTACGAATTCAACAACCGCTATCGGCAGCAGTTCGAGGACCTCGGCCTGATCATCGCCGGCAAGTCGATGGACGATCTGCTGGTCGAGATGATCGAGCTGCCGAATCATCCCTGGTTCGTCGCCGGGCAATTCCATCCGGAATTCACCTCGACGCCGCGCGACGGGCATCCGCTGTTCATCGGCTTCATTCGCGCGGCGCGCGAACAGAAAGCGATGCGCGAAGCGCCGAAGCTGGTGCAGGAGGCGGTGGCTTGAGCATGCTGAGCGTCGGCAGCGTCGCAGAGGCGAATCGATGAACCTGTGCGGCTTCGACGTCGGCCTCGACCAGCCGCTGTTCCTGATCGCCGGCCCCTGCGTGATCGAGTCGATGCAGCTGCAGCTCGATACCGCAGGCACGCTGAAGGAGATCACGGGAACGCTCGGCATTCCCTTCATCTTCAAGTCGAGTTTCGACAAGGCGAATCGCACTTCCGGCACGAGTTTTCGCGGTCCGGGGCTCGAGGAAGGGCTCAAGGTGCTGGCCGAGGTCAAGCGTCAGATCGGCGTGCCGGTTCTCACCGACGTGCACGAATACACGCCGTTGAACGAAGTCGCGGCGGTCGTTGATGTGCTGCAGACGCCGGCGTTCCTGTGTCGACAGACCGACTTCATCCACAACGTCGCGAGCGCGGGCAAGCCGGTCAACATCAAGAAGGGCCAGTTTCTCAGTCCGTGGGAAATGAAGCACGTCGCGGCCAAGGCGAAGGCGAGCGGCAACGAGCAGATCATGGTGTGCGAGCGCGGCGCCAGCTTCGGTTACAACAATCTCGTTTCCGACATGCGTTCGCTCAGCGTGATGCGCGACACCGGTTGCCCGGTGGTGTTCGACGCGACGCATTCGGTGCAGTTGCCCGGCGGCGCGGACGGCAAGTCCGGCGGTCAACGCGAATTCGTGCCGGTGCTGTCACGCGCCGCGGTCGCGGCCGGCATCGCGGGAATTTTCATGGAGACGCATCCGGATCCGGACCACGCACTGAGTGACGGACCGAATGCGTGGCCATTGGGGAAGATGGCGCAGTTGCTGGAAACGTTGAAAGACATCGATCGGCTGGTCAAGTCGCGTCCTGTCCTCTAGTGGAACAGCAGGGGAGCGCGCATGACTCAGGCAAGCATCAAGGATCTATTGAATGTGATGCGCGAAGTAGGTTCGGCGTCAGCGCATTCAAATTCGCGTGTACGGTTTGATGATGGCGGTCTTCGGCGCGCTCTTCGCGTTGGAACCGTGGGACCTGTTGAAGTCATGAAGCCGGCCGCAGGAACGCCATGACGCCCGGTGACTTCGTCGCGATGCTCGCGTCAAGACTCGTGTTTCCGGTGGCGAGCGCGTTCTCGCCGCGCGACCCCGACGTTGCGGATTCGAAGCTTCGCCTCTACACGAGCCCGTTCGGCCAGAAGATCCTCTATCGCCCGGACACGCTCGACAAGCTGGTGTTGTGGGAGCAGTGGGGCGCGAAGGATTACCAGACCGTCAGCGTCAATCCGGGCGATGTCGTGATCGAGCTCGGCGGCCATATCGGCACCTCGACGTTGAACTATTCGCATCTGGTCGGCCCGACCGGTCTCGTCTATGCGATCGAGGCGTTGCCGGAGAATTTCGCGATCCTTCAACGCAACATCGCGCGCAACAACATCACCAACGTCAAGGCCTTCAATCTCGCCATCGTCGGCGATCCGGCAACGACGCATATCCGGCTGAACACGAATCCGTACAACTCCGGCGGACACTCGATCTTCAAGATGAGCGTCGATGCCGAAGCGGTGTTCGAATGCCCGGCGATGACCCTCGATGCCTTCGTTGCGCGCGAGAAGATTGCTCGCATCGACATTTTGCAGATGGACATCGAAGGTGCCGAGTTCGACATCCTGCTCGGAGCGGACAAGGCGCTGCTCGCCACCATTCCGCAGATCATGTTCGAATATCACGACGCGTACGCGAAGCCGCGCACGCACGCCGAGCTCGTCGCGCTGCTGCGCGGACTCGGTTTCACCACGCACGAATACGTCAACTTCATCGCCAGGACGCTGAAGCTCGAGACAGGCATCATCACCGCTCGCAAATGAGCATCAATCAAGGTCACGCACGTTCCATGACGCAGACATCGATCCGCACCGTTCACGCCCGCGAAATCCTCGATTCCCGCGGCAATCCCACTCTCGAAGCCGAGGTCACGCTCGCCGACGGTTCGTTCGGACGCGCCCTGGTGCCGAGCGGCGCCTCCACCGGTTCACGCGAAGCGGTCGAATTGCGCGACGGCGACGCCTCGCGCTATCTCGGCAAGGGCGTGCGTAATGCGGTCGCCAACGTCAACACGGTGATCGCGAGCGCGTTGCAGGGTCTGGATGCCGCCGATCAGCGCGGCCTGGATGCGAAGCTGATCGCGCTCGACGGCACGCCGAACAAGAGCAAACTCGGTGCGAACGCGCTGCTCGGGGTCTCGCTCGCGAACGCACATGCCATCGCGGCGAGCAGGAAGCTTCCGCTGTGGCAGGCGTTGTCGGACCTCGGCCCGCAGCGCTCGGCGCTGACCCTACCGGTGCCGATGATGAACATCATCAACGGCGGTGCGCATGCCGACAACAATGTCGACATGCAGGAATTCATGGTGCTCCCGCTCGGCCTGCCGAGTTTCGCCGAAGCACTGCGCGCCGGCGTCGAGATCTTCCACGCGCTGAAGTCGGTGCTGAAGAAGCGCGGCCTGGCGACGGCAGTCGGCGACGAGGGCGGCTTCGCGCCGGACCTGAAGTCGAACGAGGAAGCGATCGAAACGATCCTGGCCGCGATCGACTTGACCGGCTACAAGATCGGCGCGGAGATTCAACTCGGCCTCGATGTCGCCAGTTCGGAATTCTTCAAGGACGGCGCCTATCATCTGGAAGGCGAGGGCAAGGTGCTCAGTTCCGAGCAGCTGATCGAGTTCTACGCCGGCTGGTGCGCGAAGTATCCGATCATCACGATCGAGGACGGCATGGCCGAAGGCGACTGGGCGGGCTGGAAGAAGCTGACCGACAAGCTCGGCAAGAGCGTGCAGCTGGTCGGCGACGATCTGTTCGTGACGAATACGGCGATCTTCAAGGAAGGCATCGACAAGCACATCGCGAATGCGATCCTGATCAAGGTCAATCAGATCGGCACGCTGAGCGAGACGCTCGACGCGATCGCGATGGCCGAGGCGGCGAAGTATGCCGCGGTCATTTCGCACCGCTCCGGCGAGACCGAAGACACCACGATCGCCGATCTCGCGGTCGCGACGACGGCGACGCAGATCAAGACCGGCTCGCTGTGCCGCTCCGATCGCGTCGCCAAGTACAACCAGTTGCTGCGCATCGAGGAAGCGCTCGGCTCCGCCGCGCGCTACGCGGGCAAGGACGCCTTCCCGAATCTTCCGAACTTCAAGGGCTGAGGTCGCACGCGCGTGCTGCGCTATGTCGCCCTGATTCTGCTGATCCTCCTGATCGTGCTGCAGGTTCGCCTGTGGACCGGCCACGGTGGGCTGCACGAGGTGTGGCGGCTGCGCGAGCGCGTGAGCGATCAGAAGATCGAGAACGCGAAATTGAAGGCGCGCAACGAGACGCTCTCGGCCGAGGTCGAGGATCTCAAGCACGGCGACGAGGCGGTCGAGGAGCGTGCGCGCTCGGAACTCGGATTGATGAAGCCCGGCGAGACGTTCTATCAGGTCGTCGATCAGAACGCGGACAAGCACAAGGACGACGGCAAAGCCGATGACGGACACTGAGGCGCTGTGGTGCGTCGTGCCGGCGGCGGGGCGCGGCGCGCGTTTCGGCGCTGAGCTGCCCAAGCAATATGTCGCGCTGGCCGGCAAGCCGCTGATCCGCTGGACGCTGGAGCGATTGGCCGCGTGCGGCCGCATCGGCGGCCTGATGGTGGTGCTGGCGGCGGATGATCCGCATTGGCCGCGCATCACTCAGCTGTCGGGCAAGCCGGTGCTGACGGCGCTCGGCGCGGGCGAACGCAGCGGTTCGGTTCTGGCCGGACTGCGCGCGCTGCCGGCATCCGTCGGCGCCGATGACTTCGTCCTCGTCCACGACGCGGCGCGGCCCTGCGTGCTCGCGGCGGATGTCGATCGCTTGATCACGCTAGGCGTCGCTGCCGGCGGTGCGCTGCTGGCGGCGCCGCTGCGCGATACCTTGAAGCTCGCCGATGCGCAGGCGCGCGTGCTCGCCACCGAGCCGCGCGAGGCGCGCTGGCGTGCGTTGACTCCGCAACTGTTTCGCCGCGCCGAATTGACCGCTGCATTCGAGCGCGCCGAACGTGCGGGTGACGCAGTCACCGATGAAGCGATGGCGATGGAGCTTGCCGGGTTCCGGCCTTTGCTGGTCGAGGGGGCCGAGAGCAATATCAAGGTGACGATGGGGGGGGATATGGTTCTGGCGGAGTTTCTGTTGGGAGGGCTGAGGGCTGAGGGCTGAGGGCTGCCGACGTTGCCGGGATGGGGGAGGATGTAAGCTCGTGTTCGTTTTCTGTTTCTGACCTACTCATGCGCATCGGACAAGGTATCGATATTCACGCGTTTGGTCCCGGCGATCACGTCACGCTGGCGGGCGTGCATATCGTGCATACGCAGGGGCTGGTCGCGCACTCGGACGGCGATGTCGTCATTCATGCGTTGTGCGATGCCTTGCTCGGCGCGCTCGCGCTCGGCGACATCGGCGTGCATTTTCCACCGACCGATGCGCGCTGTAAGGACGTCAGCAGCCGGCATTTCCTGCTGCATTGCGCGGGTCTGATGACCGAGCGCGGTTATGCGCTGGCCAATGCGGACGTGACGATCGCCTGCGAGCGTCCGAAGATCGCGCCGCATGCCGATGCGATGCGACGCAATCTCGCGGTCGATCTCGGTTGCGCGATCGGCGATGTCAGCGTCAAGGCGACGACGACCGAGAAACTCGGGTTCACTGGACGTGGCGAAGGCATCGCGGCGTTCGCCGTGGTTCTGCTGCAGCGCCAACGCGCGCCGGCGACGGTGAGTCCCGACGATCCGGCGGTGCGCGAACTGGTCAGTCGGGTCGAGCTGGACCCGCAGGCGTGAGCGAGGCGTTGCCGTTTGCACACGGCGGCGCGCCGCTGAGCGGGATTCTGCGCAGCGAACCGGAAGATTTCCGTGTCGACGAGGAGCTCGGTTTCGAGCCGAGCGGGGAGGGCGAGCACGCCTTCCTGATCGTCGAGAAGATCGGCGCGAATACCGAATGGGTTGCGCGTCAGCTCGCTGCAGCGGCGGGTGTCGCGCCGCTCGCGGTCGGTTTCTGCGGCCTCAAGGATCGCCATGCATCGACGCGGCAGGCCTTCAGCGTGCAGCTGCCCGGCCGCGTCGATCCGGACTGGGGCGCGCTCGCGATCGACGGCGTGCGCGTGCTGTCGGCGACCCGGCACAACCGCAAGCTGAAGCGCGGCGCGCATCGCGGCAATCGTTTCAGCATCCGTCTGCGCGAGACGCGCGGCGATCGCGCCGCTGCCGACGCATGCCTCGCGATGATCCGCGAACGTGGTGTGCCGAATTATTTCGGCGAGCAGCGTTTCGGCAACGACGGACGCAATCGTGCGCTGGCCGAGGCCTTGTTCGCCGGCCGGCGGATGCCGCGCGCGCAACGCGGCTTCGCGCTGTCGGCGGCGCGCTCGGAGCTGTTCAATGCGGTGCTCGCCGCGCGTGTGCGCGATGGTTCCTGGCAGCGCGGGCTCGACGGTGAAGTGTGGATGCTGGCCGGCTCGCACGCGATTTTCGGACCGGAGCCGTGGAGCGAGGAACTCGCGCGTCGGCTCGATGCGTTCGACATCGATCCGACCGGGCCGCTGTGGGGCGCCGGCGAACTGCGCAGTGATGGGATCGTGCGCGAGATCGAGCTCGGCGCGATCGAAGCGCTGGCGTCGCTGGCGCGCGGACTCGAACGCGAAGACTTGTCGCAGCAGCGGCGCGCCCTGCGTCTGCGCGCAGACGGCCTGCAATGGGAGTGGGAGGCGACGGATCGCGTGCGGCTGGATTTCCGTCTGCCGTCGGGGACGTTTGCTACCGCGGTTCTGCGCGAAGTCTGCGACTGGCACGAAGCGCGATCTGATTTTTCTCCGCGCGACTGACGCGACTGCTGCCGTCCGGCAATCGATTTCTCTGCGCTAAACGGACCAAACGATCGAGCGCGCACGCGCCGCCGATGCGTCCGCCGCCGCGCGAGGCGGCGGCGGACGGACCCGATCGATCAGGCGTGCGCGACGCCCGCTTCGCCGTGATGAATCAGCTTGCGACCGGACAGCTTGCGCAGGCCGACGTAGAACACCGGCGTCAGGAACAGCCCGAACACGGTCACGCCGAGCATGCCGGAGAACACCGTGATGCCGGTAATCGAGCGCACTTCGGCACCGGCGCCGTGCGAGAACACCAGCGGCACGGTGCCGGCGATGAACGCGACCGAGGTCATCACGATCGGACGCAGACGCAGGCGGCAGGCTTCCAGTGCGGCTTCGACGATGCTCTTGCCCTGGAACTCCAGCTCGCGCGCGAACTCGACGATCAGGATCGCGTTCTTGCAGGCGAGGCCCATCAGCACGACCAGACCGACCTGGACGAAGGTGTTGTTGTCGCCGCCGAGCAGCTTCACGCCGGCCAGCGCAGACAACATGCACATCGGCACGATCAGGATCACCGCGAGCGGCAAGGTCCACGATTCGTACAGAGCCGCCAGCACGAGGAAGGCGAGCAGGATCGCGAGCGGAAACACGATCAGCGCGGCCTTGCCCTGGGTCGCTTCCTGGAAGCTCAGGTCGGTCCATTCGAACGACATGCCGTTCGGCAGTACCTGCCCGGCGATCTGGCTGATCTTGTCCATCGCCTGCGCCGAAGACAGCACGGTCGGATCGGCTTCACCGATCAGATCGGCGGCCGGATAACCGTTGTAGCGCAGTACCGGATCGGGACCGTAGGTCTGCTTGATCGTGACCATCGAGCCGATCGGCACCATCTCGCCGCGATCGTTGCGCGTCTTCAGGTTCGCGATGTCCTCCACGCTGTCGCGGAACGGACCGTCAGCCTGCGCGATCACCTGCCAGGTGCGACCGAACAGGTTGAAGTCGTTGACGTAGGCCGAGCCGAGATAGGTCTGCAGGGTGGCGAACAGTTCGGTCAGCGGCACGCCCTGCGCTTTTGCCTTGGCGCGATCGACCTCGGCATCGTACTGCGGCATGTTCGCCTGGTAGGTGCTGATCGGAAATCCCATGCCCGGTGTCTGCGCGACCGTGCCCTGGAATGCGCTGACCGCGTTCTGCAGCGCGCCGTAACCAAGGCTGGCGCGATCCTCGATGAACAGCGAATAGCCCGAACCGCTGCCGAGGCCGAGGATCGGCGGCGGCAGCAAGGCAAAGGTGAAACCATCCTGGATGCCGGAGATTTTCTGATTGATCGAATCGTTGATCTCCTTCGCGCTGCGGTGGCGCTCACCGAACGGCTTCAGCGGAAAGAACACCAGACCGGTATTCGGCGTGTTGCTGAATTGCAGCGCATTCAAACCCGGGAACGCGCCCGAGCTTGCGACGCCGTCTTCGGCCAGGCCGATCTTCACCACCTTGTTCAACACCGCGTCGGTGCGCTCGATCGAGGAACCTTCCGGCAGCTTGACGCCCGCCATCAGGTACATCTTGTCCTGGATCGGGATGAAGCCGCGCGGCACCATCTGGAACATCAGGCCGGTGCCGACCAGCAGCAGGGCATAGACGAAGAAGACCACGCCGCGCCGCTTCAACGTGCGCGAGACGGCGCCCTGGTACTTGTCCGAACCGGACTTGAAGAAACGGTTGAACGGCCGGAACAGCCAGCCGAACGATCGATCGATCAGGCGCGACAGGAAATCCTTCGGCGCATCGTGCGAGCGCAGCAGTTTCGCGGCGAGCGCCGGCGAAAGGGTCAGCGAATTGATCGCCGAGATCACCGTCGAGATCGCGATCGTCACCGCGAACTGCTTGTAGAACTGGCCGGTCACGCCGGTCAGGAACGCCATCGGCACGAACACGGCGCACAGCACCAGCGCAATCGCCAGAATCGGCCCGGACACCTCGGTCATCGCCTGATGCGCTGCCTGCAGCGGCGTGCGTCCTTCCTCGATGTTGCGCTCGACGTTCTCGACCACCACGATCGCATCGTCGACGACGATGCCTATCGCGAGCACGAGTCCGAACAGGGTCAGCGTATTGATCGAGAAGCCGAGCACGTACAGCGCGGCGAAGGTGCCGACGATCGACACCGGCACCGCGATCAGCGGGATGATCGAGGCACGCCAGGTCTGCAGGAACAAGATCACCACCAGCACCACCAGCATCACCGCTTCGAGCAAGGTGCTGACGACCGCCTTGATCGAGTCGCGTACGAAGATCGTGGTGTCGTAGGGCGCGCTGTACTCGATGCCTTCCGGGAAACGCTTGGACAGCTCGGCCATTTTCGCCATCACCGCTTCCTGGATCGCCAGCGCATTCGCGCCGGGTGCCTGGAAGATGCCGATGCCGGCCGCGTTGTGGCCTTCCATCTGCGCACGCAGCGTGTAATCGCCGGCGCCGAGTTGCATGCGCGCGACGTCGGACAGGCGCACGATTTCGCCGTTGCTGCCGCTCTTCAGCACGATCTCGCCGAATTGCTCCGGCGTGCTGAGGCGTCCCTGCGCGTTGACCGGGATCAGGAAATCGCTGCCGCCCGGAATCGGTTCGGCACCGATCTGGCCGGCCGAGACCTGCACGTTCTGCTCGCGGATCGCGTTGAGCACGTCGGTTGCGGTGAGCCCGCGCGAAGCGACCTTGTCCGGATCGAGCCAGATGCGCATCGCATAGTCGCCGCCGCCGAAAATCTGCGCGTCGCCGACGCCCGGCAGCCGCGCCAGTTCGTCCTTGACGTTCAACACGGCGTAGTTGCGCAGGTACAGCGTGTCGTAGCGGTTGCTCTTGGACGACAGGAACACGACCATCAGGAAGGTCGGCGACTGTTTCTGCACGGTCACGCCCTGGCGCCGCACATCGTCGGGCAGACGTGCCTGCGCCTGGCTGACGCGGTTCTGCACCTTGACCGTGGCCGCATCCGGATCGGTGCCGGGGCGGAACGTGATCGTCATCTGCAGCACGCCGTCGGAACCGGCGACCGACTTCATGTACATCAGGTCTTCGACGCCGTTGATCGCCGCCTCCAGCGGCTGCGACACGGTTTCGGCGATGATCTTCGGATTGGCGCCGGGATAGACGGTGCGCACGATCACCGAAGGCGGCACCACTTCCGGATATTCGCTGATCGGCAGGATCGGAATCGCGATCAGGCCGGCGGCGAAGATCACGATCGAGAGCACCGCCGCGAAGATCGGGCGGTCGATGAAAAACTTGGAGAAATCCACGTCGAGATCTCCCTACTTGGCCGCAACGGCAGGTGCGGCGGCCGGCGCCGGCGGCGCACCCATCTGCACCTCGGCCGGCTTCACCGGCGCGCCGGGAAAGAAGATCTTCTGCAGGCCGGTGACGATGACCTTGTCGTTCGCGTCGAGGCCGGACTGCACCACGCGCAGACCTTCGACCATGCCGCCGAGCGCGACGTCCTTGCGCATCGCCTTGTTCTCCGCGCCCAGCACATAGACATACTTGCGGTCCTGATCGGTCAGCACGGCCTTGTCGTCGATCAGCAGGGCCTTGAATTCGGCACTGCCCTCGAGCTGCACGCGCGCGTACAGACCCGGCGTGAACACGCGATCGGGATTCGGCACCACGGCGCGAGCGTTGATCGTGCCGGTGGCCGGATCGACCTGGTTGTTGACGAAGTTGACCGTGCCCGCGTACGGGAAGCCGGAATCGTTGGCGAGGCCGATGCGCACCGGATTGGCCGAATTGGCGCGTTGACCCTTGCGCGCAAGTTCGCTGTAACGCAGAAAGGTCTGCTCGTCCGGCTGGAAGTAGACGTAGACCGGGTCCTGCGAAACCACGCTGGTCAACGCCGTCTGGTCGGCCTGGACCAGATTGCCGAGGGTCAGCAGCGCACGCCCGACGCGTCCGCCGATCGGCGAGCGCACCTCGGTGAATTCGAGGTTGAGCCGGGCTGTCGCCAATGCGGCTTCCGACGCATGCACTTCGGCGTTGGCCTGGGCCAGGGTCGCGTTGCGCGTGTCGTAGTCGTCGTGCGAGATCGCACCGGTCTTGATCAGCGACTGCGCGCGCTGGTCCTGCGCCTGCGCCAGTTTGGCCGAGGCGCGCGCGCGATCGAGCTGGGCGGCGGCGTTGTCGAGCGCGGCCTTGTACGGGCGCGGGTCGATGACGAACAGGAGGTCGCCCTGCTTGACCTCGTCGCCTTCCTTGAATGCGATGCGCTGGATGTAGCCGCTGACGCGGGCACGCACGTCGACCGAATCGGTGGCCGCGACGCGACCGGTGAACGCGTCCCACTGGCGCACCGGCTTGGACACCACGGTGGCGACGCTGACGTCGGGCGGCGGCGGCATGCCGCCATGCGGCGCGGCCGCGTTCTTGTTGCAGCCGGCAAGGGTGATGAGTACTCCGAGCGCGAGCAGGGGCGATGCAAAGCTGAAAACGCGACGCATAGGCATGACGATAATTCCCTGAAAAGGTAACAACAAAGCATCCCCCGATGCCGGGTTGGAGGCATCGCTCGCGTCGTGGCTGCGGCTGCGACGAAAGGCCGAGGCGGCAACTGCGCATCCTCGTCCAACCCTGCTGCCAGCGTCGTGGCAGGAACCTTGAAAAGGTTCACTCGCCCGCGCGCCGGTCCCGCACCGGCATGCGTATGGGTTGCGCCGGGTGATATCAATGGCGACGCGCGAAAAAAAATTGCTCGCTTCGCCTTATCCGAAAACTCGCGCGTCGCAGCTCAGCCCGCTTGCAGCAGCACGATCACCGCGCCCGTGCCGCCCTGCGCCGGGCGCGCCGAGGTGAAGGCGAGTACGTCGGCGCGTCGGCGCAGCACGGTATCGGTCAATTGCTTCAACACCGGACCCTGCGCCTTCGAGCGCAATCCCTTGCCGTGCACGATGCGCACGCACAGTTCGCCGCTGCGCCGGCATTCGTCGAGAAACAGCCGGATGGCTTCGCGCGCGACGCTGATCGTCATTTCGTGCAGGTCGATCTCGGCGCGCACGCTGAACTGGCCGCGACGCAGGCGTTGCAGCAGGCGCTTTTGCTGACCGGCTTTCAGATAGGCGATCTCGTCGCCGCCTTCGATCGTCGCCGCATCGAAGGCGTGCGTCAGCAATTCATCGCGCACGCGCGCTTCGTCGCGCAGGAACTGCTGTGGCACCGGTGCAGGACGCGGTGCGTTCGATTCTGCAACCGGCGCGCTCTTCAAGCGTCTGACGCGTCCGATCGCTTCGCGAAACAGCTGCGCATCGTCGAGCATGTCGTTGTCGTCGCTCACACCTCAGGCTAGCAGAAATCCGCGAACGAACGCCGCGCGTGCACGCCTTGCGCAGGCGCGCCTGCGGTCGCCGGCATGAATCCGTTATCATTCTTCGTCCACCCGAAGCCGCCTGCCACGACCGTGTCGGGCACTGCGCAGGAAGCCGCATGCGAGTTCTGGTCAGCAATGACGATGGCGTCGACGCAGCGGGCATCCGCGTGCTCGCGGACCGTCTCGGCGCCGTCGGCGACGTCACCGTCGTCGCGCCGGACCGCGATCGTTCCGGCGCGAGCAATTCACTCACGCTCGATCAGCCGATCCGCGCGATCCGCATGGACGAACGCCGCTGGCGCGTCGCCGGAACGCCGACCGATTGCGTGCATCTCGCGCTGTCCGGCCTGCTCGACCACGAACCCGACATCGTCGTGTCCGGCATCAACAATTCGGCCAATCTCGGCGACGACGTGATCTATTCGGGCACCGTCTCCGCCGCGATGGAAGGACGTTTTCTCGGCCTGCCCGCGATCGCGGTATCGCTGGCGACGAAGGATCACAAGGGTACGCATTACGACAGCGCGGCCGACGCGGTGCTGTTGCTGATGCGGCGGCTGCTGATCGACCCGTTGCCGGCCGACACGATTCTCAATGTCAACGTGCCGGATCGGCCCTGGCGTGAAATCCGCGGACTCGCGGTGACGCGGCTCGGCAAGCGGCATCGCTCGGCACCGTGCGTGGCGCAGACCGATCCGCGCGGTCGCCCGATCTACTGGATCGGTCCACCCGGCGAGGCTGCAGACGACGGACCCGGCACCGATTTCAACGCGATCCGCGACGGCTACGTCTCGATCACGCCGATCCATGTCGACCTGACGCGGTACCAGGCGCTGGAGAAGGTCAGCGGCTGGGTCGCAGCGCTGCAGCCCGGCCTCGGCGACGCCGCATGAGGGCGGCTTTCATCAGTGCCGCTGCGACGAGCGCTGCCGTCATGAGCCTGCCTGCATGAGTCTGTTCTCGCGCCGCGATCCGGCCACGCGCGGGCTCGGCATGACCTCGCAGCGTGCGCGCGATCGTCTGATCGATCGCTTGACCGCCGAGGGCATTCGCGACCGCCGTGTGCTCGATGTGATGCGCCAGTTGCCGCGGCATTTGTTCATCGACGAAGCACTCGCCTCGCGCGCCTACGAAGACACCGCGCTGCCGATCGGCCAGGGCCAGACGATTTCGCAGCCCTGGGTCGTGGCGCGCATGACCGAGGCCTTGCTGGAAGCGCGCATGCCGCGTCGCGTGCTCGAGATCGGTACCGGATCGGGCTATCAGTGCGCCGTGCTCGCGCAGCTGGTCGAGCAGGTCTACACGGTCGAACGGATCGACGAACTGCTGCGCAATGCACGCCGCCTGTTTCGCAAGCTGGCAATTGGCAACGTGCGCTCGCGCCATGCCGATGGCCGCCTCGGTTGGCCGGACGAAGCGCCGTTCGACGCGATCATCCTGACCGCGGCCGGCACCCAGCTGGAGGAAGCGCTGCTCGACCAGCTGGCGCCGGACGGTTGCCTGATTGCTCCGGTCGGTCCGGCAGGTCGCCAGCTGCTGCTGCGCGTGCGCGGCGGCGAAGACGGCTGGACGCGCGAATCGCTCGGCAGCGTCAGTTTCGTTCCGCTGCTCGGAGGCACCGGATGAGCAGGGCTACAGCAATCGATGGGGAGATCACACGATGAAGTTGTTCCGGCCGCTCTACGAGCGTGCCTTGCGCTGGGCTGCACATCCGCAGGCGGAGTGGTATCTCGCCTTGCTCAGCTTCGTCGAAGCGATCATTTTTCCGGTCGCGCCGGAGATCATGCTGGCGCCGATGGTGCTCGCCAAGCCGCAGCGCTGGGCGCGTTACGCGACGATCAGCCTGGTCTGCTCGATGCTCGGCGCGCTCGTCGGTTATGCGCTCGGCTATTACGCGTTCGATGCGCTACGTCCGCTGCTCGCCGACATCGGCTGGCTGGATCGCCTGGACACCCAAGTGGCTAGCTTGCGCGAACAGGTCGCGCTGCATCCGTGGAATGCCTTCATGATGCTGGTGCTCGCCGGGTTCGTCCCCGTGCCGCTGAAGATCTTCACCTGGGCATCGGGCATCGTCGGCATGCCGCTGCTGCCGTTCATCGCCGGCATGATCGTCGGTCGCGGCAAGCGCGTATTCCTGCTCGCCGGCCTGATCCGGCTCGGCGGCGAACGCGCGGAAGCTGCGCTGCATCGCTGGATCGAATGGATCGGCTGGGGCGTATTGGTCCTGATCGTCGGCGTGATCATCTACTTCAGATTTATTCGATAATCGCTTGTCATGAAAAGATATTTCTTCATTCGATGCTGCGCGCCGCTGGCCCTGACGGGGCTGCTGGCGGCGTGTGCATCGAGCGGCCCGGCGCCGGTCGAGGATCGCAGTCTGGATCCGTCCGGGCCGGTGCGTGCGACGCCGCGCACGGAGGAGAAGCCGCCCTCGACGCCGCACGCGGCGAGCTATCGCGTGCAACGCGGCGACACGCTCTACAGCATCGCGTTCCGCAACGGCGTGGATTTTCGCGAACTGGCTTCGTGGAACGGCATCGGCGCGCCTTACACGATCTATGTCGGGCAGGAATTGCGGCTTGCGGCGAACACGCGAACGCCGGCTCGTCCCAACACTGTGTCGTCAGCGCCGGCGATCGCCTCGGCCAATGCGCCGCGTCCGCCGCCGCCGCCGGGGTCAACAACGACGGCCGTCCGTCCGGCCGGCGCGGGTGTGCCGGTGCCGACGCCGTTCGAGAACGTCGATGCTCGAGCGGCCAGCGCCGCGCCTGCGACCGCGCCCGTCCCGGCACAAACAGCAACGCCGACCGCACCGGTAGCGACGAATGCATCACCGCCGCCGATCCCGGCGCCGCCGAAGCCGGTCGAACCCGCACCGGCGCCAGCGCCAGCCAGCGCTCCGCCGCAGTCGGCGAACATCGCCGGCGAAATTTCCTGGCGCTGGCCTGCCGATGGTCAGGTCATCGGCGGATTCGTCGGTGGCGACCAGACCCGGCAGGGCATCGACATCGCGGGCAAGGCGGGCGATCCGGTCCGCTCGGCCGCCGACGGCAGCGTGGTCTACAGCGGCAACGGTTTGATCGGCTACGGCGAACTCATCATCGTCAAGCACAGTCCCGGATTTCTCTCGGCCTACGGCCACAATCGCAAGCGACTGGTGAAGGAAGGCGACAGCGTGAAGGCGGGGCAGGTGATCGCGGAAATGGGTTCGAGCAGTGCGAGCCGCGATTCGCTGCATTTCGAAATCCGCAAGAACGGCAAGCCGGCCAACCCGGTCGACTATCTGCCGCGCCGCTGAGCATGCACGGCGCGCGACGGCGGTGTGCAGGCGCGCGGCACGGCGTTAAGCTGCACGCGTGACTTCGTCGACTCCTCCCGAGCCATCCGCTGCGCCCGAAGACATCCTCGATCTGGTCGATGCGATCGAGCCGCACGACGAGGAAGCGCGCAGTTCCGCGAATGCGTATCTCAACGAGATCGGCCTGATCGCCCTGCTCGATGCGCCGGCCGAGTGGGCGCTCGCCGAACGCGTGCAGGCCGGCGACGGCGATGCGCGCCGGCGCATGATCGAGGCCAATCTGCGTCTGGTGGTGACGGTCGCGCGGCCCTATGCCGGTCGCGGCGTTTCGTTGATGGATCTGATCGCCGAAGGCAATCTCGGCCTGATCCGCGCGGTGGAGAAATTCGATCCGGCGCGGCGCCTGCGTTTTTCCACGTATGCGGTCTGGTGGATCCGCGAGGCGGTGCAGTCGGCGATCATGCATCACGGTCGCACGGTGCGCCTGCCGGTGCATGTGCTGCGCGAACTCGCCCAGGTGCTGCGTGCGGAACGCGAACTCGCCGCGCGCCTCGGCACGCCGCCGGGTCTGGAACAGATCGCGGCGGCGGTCGGCAAGAGCGTGCGTGACGTCGGCGAGTTGTTCCTCGTCAGCGAACGCATCGGTTCGCTCGACGCGGCGATCGAATCGGGCGAACGTGCCTTGATCGGACAATTGCAGGAAGGCGAAGACGCGACATCCGCGGGCGCGTCCGCACCGATCAGCAGCGATCGCTTGATGGCCTGGATCGGCGAGCTCGGCGAACGCCAGCGCATCGTGCTGCAGCGGCGCTTCGGCCTCGACGGTACGCCGGTGCAGTCGCTGGCCGAGATCGGGCGTGACCTCGGCATCTCGCGCGAGCGCGCGCGCCAGATTCAGGAGGATGCATTGCGCCGCTTGCGCGTGCTCGATCGTCTGCAGCGCGAGTCGAAGCCGGGCGCCGGCGAGTGATCGATCGAATCGCGAGCGCGCAGCTCGAACAGGCGCGGATCAACCGCCCAGCATGATCGCCGCAACCACGCGGCGGCCTTCGCCGGCGAGCAGGTTGTAGGTACGACACGCCGCCGCGTTGTCCATCACCTCGACGCCGATGCGTCGACGCAGCAAGGCGACCTGCGCATCGCGCGGCGGAAACACCTGACGCGCGCCGGTGCCGAGCAGGACGACTTCAGGTGCGAGCTGGACAATCGCCTCGGCAGCGGCAAGGTCGAACTGATCGGCCGTGAGCACCGGCCAGTCTTCCACCAGGCGGTCCGGCGCGAGCAGGAAACTGCGCGTCAACACCCGATCGACGACAGTCACCGCGTCTGCTGTGCAGGCACGGAAGAACAGATGACCCTCGGGCAGATCCTGGCTGAATTGCACGACGATGCCTATTTTGGCAACGTGAACTGCGCCCGGTCCGGATTGCGCTTGTAGAAGCAGGCGACCTTGCCGATCGTCTGCACGACCTCGGCGCCGGCGTGTGCGCGGATCGCTTCGACCGACGCGGCGCGTGCTTCGCGGTCGTCGTCGGCAAGTTTCACCTTGACCAGTTCGTGATGCGCGAGCGCGACATCGAATTCGCTCAGCAAGGCCGCGGTCACACCTTTCTGGCCGATCAGAACGACGGCCTTGAGATCGTGCGCCAGCCCGCGCAGATAACGCTTCTGCGATGCGGAAAGCGGACGCGCAACCTGGTTTTCCTCGCGCTTCGGTGCAACCCGGCGCGGCAGCTTTTCCTCGCGCACAGGTTCCTGGCGAGCTTCGCGAGCGACCCGCGAGGAAGGCCGGCCGCTTCCGCGCGGCGCGGTGCGATGGGTCGAAACGTCCTTTTTCGAACGCGATTTCTTGAACGGGGGCATGAACGAAAACCGAATAAAGACAGGTAGTGCGCGAGGCGGCGCGCCGCGCAGGGTATCATGCAGCGCATTGTTCACCGAACCGGCGCGGCATCCGACACTCCATGGCGCGCAGCAAATCCAGCTCCCGCTGGCTGAAAGAGCATTTCAGCGACCCCTACGTGAAGCGTGCGCAAGCCGAAGGCCGGCGTTCGCGCGCGGTGTACAAGCTGGAGGAACTGCTCGAACGCGATCGCCTGCTCAAACCCGGCATGCTGATCGTCGATCTCGGCGCCGCTCCCGGCAGCTGGTCGCAGGTGGCGCGCGAACGCCTCGGCGACAGCGGACGCGTGATCGCGCTGGATATCCTGCCGATGCAGGGAATCGGCGGCGTCGAGTTCATTCTGGGCGATTTCCGCGAGGACAGCGTGTTGCAGCAGTTGACCGAAAGCCTCGGCGACGCCCGCGTTGATCTTGTCCTTTCCGACATGGCCCCCAATTTCAGCGGCATGACTGCTGTGGATCAACCGCGCTCGATGCATCTGGTGGAGCTCGCCGAAGCCTTTGCCGGCGTGCATCTGCGCGAGGGTGGGGCATTTCTCACCAAGGTGTTCCAGGGCGAGGGTTTCGACGATTTCGTGCGGCGCTTGCGCGCCGGCTACGAGCGCGTCAGCATCCGCAAACCGAAGGCCTCGCGGGCGCGCAGCCCCGAGGTGTATGCGCTGGCCGTCGGCAAGCGCGCCGAGAGGAAAGTGAACCGTGGTTGATGCTCGTTTTTCTTCTGACCGCGAGAACCCTGCACAGCAACGCGCAGGTTCTTGCGAGGGATTCGCACGATGAATGATATGGCCAAGAATCTGCTTCTCTGGGTGATCATCGCGGTCGTGCTGCTGACCGTATTCCAGAGTTTCAATCCGCGCACCGCGCCGCCTTCGGACGTGGCGTACTCGGATTTCACCCAGCAGGTCGGCAACGGCGGCATCGCCTCGGTCACCTTCAGTGCGGAAGTCCCTTCGAAGGCGACCGCGAAATTGAAGGACGGCAACTCGGTCTCGACGATCGTGCCGATCAGCGGCAACACGCAGCTGCTCGACCTGCTCGCCAAGTCGAATGTCGAAATCCGGCAGACCCCGACCGACAACGTGATGCCGCTCTGGCGCATCCTGCTCGACTGGGTGCCGATCCTGATCTTCATCGGACTGCTGATCTATTTCATGCGCCAGATGCAGGCCGGTGCCGGCGGTCGCGGCGCGATGTCGTTCGGTCGCTCGCGCGCGAAGCTGCAGGGCGAGGACCAGATCAAGATCACCTTCGTCGACGTCGCCGGCTGCGACGAAGCGAAGGAGGAAGTCAGCGAACTGGTCGAATTCCTGCGTGACCCGTCGAAGTTCACCAAGCTCGGCGGCAAGATTCCGCGCGGTGTGCTGATGGTCGGCTCGCCCGGCACCGGCAAGACCTTGCTCGCCAAGGCGATTGCCGGCGAGGCGAAGGTGCCGTTCTTTTCGATCTCCGGATCCGACTTCGTCGAGATGTTCGTCGGCGTCGGTGCGGCACGCGTGCGCGACATGTTCGAGCAGGCGAAGAAGCACGCGCCGTGCATCATCTTCATCGACGAAATCGATGCGGTCGGACGTCATCGCGGCGCCGGTCTCGGCGGCGGTCATGACGAGCGCGAGCAGACTCTCAACCAGCTGCTGGTCGAGATGGACGGCTTCGAAGGCAGCGAAGGCGTCATCGTGATTGCGGCGACGAATCGCCCCGACGTGCTCGATCCGGCCCTGCTGCGTCCCGGTCGCTTCGACCGCCAGGTCGTGGTGCCGCTGCCCGATGTGAAGGGCCGCGAGCAGATCCTCAAAGTGCATATGCGCAAGGTGCCGATGGCGAGCGACGTCGAGCCGATGACGATCGCGCGCGGCACGCCGGGTTTCTCCGGCGCCGATCTCGCCAATCTCGTCAACGAGGCGGCGCTGTTCGCCGCGCGCGGCAACTCGCGCGAAGTGGTGATGCAGGACTTCGAGCGCGCCAAGGACAAGATCATGATGGGCGCCGAGCGCCGCTCGATGATCATGAGCGACGACGAGAAGAAACTCACCGCGTATCACGAGGCGGGTCATGCCATCGTCGGCCTGTCCGTGCCCGAGCATGATCCGGTGCACAAGGTCACGATCATTCCGCGCGGTCGCGCGCTCGGCGTCACCATGTTCCTGCCCGAAGCGGATCGCTACAGTCACTCGAAGTCGTCGCTGGAGAGTCGCCTTGCCAGCCTGTACGGCGGCCGTGTCGCCGAGGAACTGATCTTCGGCGAGGACAAGGTCACCACCGGTGCGTCGAACGACATCCAGCGCGCGACCCAGCTCGCGCGCGACATGGTCACCAAATATGGCCTCTCCGAGGAACTCGGTCCGATGACTTACATCGACGAGGAGGACGAGGTTTTCCTCGGCCGCTCGGTGACCCAGCACAAGCATGTTTCCGAAGTGACCGCGCGCAAGATCGACGAGGTCGTGCGCAAGGTCATCGACAGCGCCTACAACCGCGCACGCGGCATCCTGGTCGAGAAGTCCGCGACCCTGGAAACGATGGCGCAGGCGCTGCTGCAATACGAGACGATCGACCGCGAAATGATTGCCGCGATCATGGCCGGCCGGGTGCCGGATCCGCCGAAGGATTGGCAGGACACCAAGCCGCGTTCGGGCTCGGGTCCGAGCGGCGGCACGCGCAGCGAAAGTCCGATCGGAGGCCCGGCGACGCAGACGCGTGCGGGCTTGCACAACGAGGGCGAGCATCGCGGTTGATTACGCGCGGTGTTGTCGATGAAAAGACGACCGCGCGCTGCGGTCGTTTTTTTTTGAACGCCTCATCGCCCGGCGTGCGTGACCCGCAGGCCGCAATAGGCGTATCGTTCGACAGCCGCGCGCGCTGACGCCGGCACACCGGCGGGGGAGCGCTGGTCCGGCTCGCTGCCACGATGCATGTTCCCCGCCGCGCCTCTCGCATCACTGCACCGGTGCGTGGCCGATCCTTGGAGCGGAGCATTGCATGCGGATACCTGATTGCGTTTTGCCTTTCCTTGTCGCAGCCGGTCTGGCTTGCGGCGTGTCCGCCGATGCCGCGGGCGCGCCGAAGACATGGGTACGCGTCGATGCGACGCGCGCGCAGCTGCAGAACGTGCTGGGCACGGCGCCGCAGCGTTCGGACTATGGCCGCGTGCAATGGCTGGCGGTCGACGCGGGCCAGCTCGCGCAACTGCGCGCTGCAAATCTTCCGCTAAGCACGGTTGCGGAACCGTTCGTGCTCGACCTTGGCGGCGCGCGATTCGATCCGAAATCCGCCGCGACGACTGCGCCGGTCGGCTGGGACAAGCTGGCATCGGCCGGCACCGACAAGGAGGACCTGCGCCTGGTGCAATACGCCGGTCCGCTGCGTCAGTCCGCACTCGATCATCTGCGCGCTGCGGGGGTCGAGCCGCTGCAATACATCCATCCGTTCACCTATGTCGTGTGGGGCACGCGCAATGCGCTCGCCGCTGCGGCAGCACGCGGCGAAGCGCGCTGGAGCGGCGATTTCGTTCCGGCGTATCGCGTGCTTCCGGCGTGGCGCACGCTGGATGCTTCGTTGGTCGAGGCGCGTGCGACCGTGTATCGCGGCGCTGCCGGCATCGAGGCGGCCTTGCACGATGCCGGCGCCGTCGTGCATGGCAGCCGCAATGTCGATCGCCATTTCGCGAGCGTGCGCTTCGACGCGGCCGGCAGCAGTTTTGCGCAGCTCGCGATGATTCCGGGCGTCTACAGCATCCAGCTCGTGCCGAAGAACGGCGGCTTGCGCGGCGAGATGAGCGACCAGGTCAACGCCGGCAATGTCGACGCCGACAACTTCGCGTTTCCGGGCTACACCGATTATCTGCAGGACATCGGGCTCGATGGCAACGGTGTGATCATCGGCGCGGTCGACGGCGGCATCTACGACACGCATCCGGACCTGATCCATCGCATGCTGCCATGCGTCGGCGACACTTGCGGCGGCTCCGCGACCGATGCGCACGGCACCCACACGGCAGCGATCATGGCGGGGGACGGCAGCTCCGGCGTGCGTACCGCGAACGGATTCCTGCGTGGCCTCGGCATGGCACCCGGCGCCAACCTGATCGAGCAATTGTACGACCCGACCTTCACCCAACCCGGCGGCATGCTCGCGCTGATGACCGACTCGGTACGCAATGCGGCCGTGATGTCCGGCAACAGCTGGGGTCCGTCGGGTTCGCCACTCGGCTACGACGACGACACGCGCCAGGTCGATGTCGGCGTGCGCGATGCCGATCCCGATGCTGCCGGAGATCAGCCGCTGCATTACGTGTTGTCCTTCATGAACGGTGATGGCGGAACCAGTTCGCAGGGCACGCCGGATGAAGGCAAGAATCTTTTCACGATAGGCTCGACCTGGTTGCAGGATTCACCGACCGCGCAAAACCCCGATATCGACGATCTTTCGTCGAACACCGCGCAGGGTCCGGCGCTCGACGGGCGCAGCATTCCGGCGATGGTCGCGCCGGGATGCGATGTCGATTCGGCGGCGAGCGCGACCGGTTACGCACTGATGTGCGGCACCAGCATGGCCTCGCCGCACGTGACCGGCGCCTCGGCGCTGTTCGTCGAGTACTACCGCAATCTGTTCGGCCACACGCCGAGTCCGGCCTTGATCAAGGCTGCGTTCACCGCGGTGGCGAAGAACCTGACCGGCCATCTCGATGCGGACGGCCATGTGCTGACGCATCTGTTCGACAGCAAGCAGGGCTGGGGCCGCATGCAGATCGATCCGGTACTGGCGCCGGCGCAAGCCGTGCAGTACGTCGATCAGACCACGGTGTTCGACAATACCGGCGAGCAGTGGACGCACACCTACGCGGCGGACGATCCGACGCAGCCGATCCGCATCATGCTGGCATGGACCGACGCGCCTGGCCACGGCCTCGGCGGCTCGACTCCGGCCTGGAACAACGATCTCGATCTGCGCGTGATCGCGGACGGCGACACCTACCTCGGCAACGCGCTCGACAATGCGGGTTGGTCGACGACCGGCGGCACGCCCGATGCGAAGAACAATACCGAGGCGGTGTTCCTGCAACCTACGCAACACGCCGGCTCGGTGACGATCGAAGTACTCGCCGCCGACATCAATTCCGACGGCCTGCCCAACAGCGGCGACGATACCGATCAGGATTTCGCCCTGGTCTGCTACAACTGCCGCGATACGCAGGTCAGCGATGTCGGGATCACGGCCAGCGCTAGCCCAGATCCGGTCGCTCCAGGCGCAACCCTCGTATACACGGCGCAAGTGTCCAATGCGGGCCCGGGCTCCGCCGGCGCCGTGCACGTCGGCTTCGTGCTGCCGCAAGGTTCAACATTCGAAGATGCGACCGGCGAGGGATGGACCTGTACGTCATTGCGCACTGCGGTGTCGTGCAACTACGCACCCGATCTTGCGGCAGCCGCAAGCGCCACGCCGCTCGGCCTCAACGTAATGGTCGGCGTCCACGCGAGCGGTTCGTTGACCGGCTCGTTCTCGGTCAGCGCAGCCGGCGCCGACGCGAATGCGAGCAACGATAGCATCGACGTGGTCACCGACGTGCTCGACAGCATCTTCGTCGATGGCTTCGAACAGGCCGCACCGCCTTGATCGCGCTAGAACTCGATTGCAACGGACGCGCGCTCGTTCTCGATCGGCCGCGCATCTGCGGCATCGTCAACGTCACCGCGGATTCGTTCTCCGACGGCGGTCGCTTTCTCGATCCGCAGCGCGCGATCGAGCACGCGATCGCGCTCGTCGAAGAAGGCGCGGACCTGATCGATATCGGCGGCGAGTCGACGCGACCGGGCGCCGCCGAAATCACGCTGGCCGATGAAATCGCACGCGCGGTGCCGGTGATCGAGGCGCTGGCGAAACGCATATCGGTGCCGATCTCGATCGACACGTCCAAGCCCGAGGTGATGCGCGCTGCCGTCGCGGCCGGAGCCGGGCTGATCAACGATGTGCATGCGCTGCGTCGCGACGGCGCGCTCGATGCCGCCGCCGAACTCGGCGTGCCGGTGTGCCTGATGCACATGCAAGGCGAGCCGCGCACGATGCAGGATGCTCCCGAGTACGACGATGTCGTCGCCGAGGTGCATCGTTTCCTGGCCGAGCGTCTGTTCGCCGTGCAGATGGCCGGCATCGACAAGAAAAAGATCTTGATCGATCCTGGATTCGGCTTCGGCAAGACGCTGGAACACAACCTCGCGCTGCTGCGCAGTCTTGATCGGTTTCCGGAGCTGGCGCCGGTGGTGGTCGGTCTTTCGCGCAAGGCGACGATCGGTACGCTGACCGGACGCGAGAACCCGGCCGATCGCGCGGTCGGTTCCGCTGCAGCCGCACTGATCGCCGTGCAGCGTGGCGCGATGATCGTGCGCGTGCACGATGTCGCGGTCACGCGCGATGCGCTCGCAGTCTGGCAGGCCGTCGCGAAAGGTGATGCGCCCGCGAAGCGCGCAGCGGCGCCCGCGAAGACGAATTCCTTGTGGGACGACGATTGAGATAGGCGACGCGGCAGCAATGTGCCGCGACTACCAGATCTGCACGCGCTCGGTTTCCTGACGCGCCATCGCTCCGGCGCTTTCATGCGCGAATGCCTGCGCAAATTCGAGCATGTTCGACGGCGCCATGTTCGCGCGCAGTCGCGCCGGTGCGTGCGGATCGATGCGCAGTCGCGTGCGCGCTTCCGCCGGTGTCAGGTTCTGCCGCCAGATCGTCGCCCAGGCGAAGAAAAAGCGCTGACGTTGATCGTAGCCGCCCAATCGTGGATCGGCTTCGTCTGCATTTTCCATAACGGCGCAGAGCGCATCGAACGCGATGGCCAGTCCGCCGAAATCGGCGATATTCTCGCCTAGCGTCAGGCGGCCGTTCACAGCGTCGCCTTCCGTCGTCGTCGCGGCATCGAATTGTGCGATCAGGCGCTGCGCCAAGGCATCGAAACGCGCGCGGTCATCGTCGCTCCACCAGTTTTCGAAGCGTCCGTCTGCAGCGAAGCGGCTGCCCTGATCGTCGTAGCCGTGACTCATCTCGTGCGCGATCACCGCGCCGATGCCGCCGAAGTTCAATGCACGATCCGCGTTCTCGTCGAAGAACGGAGGCTGCAGAATCGCGGCAGGAAACACGATCTCGTTGCGCTGCGGGTCGTAGCCTGCGTTGACGGTCTGCGGCGTCATGCGCCATTCGTCGACGTCGATCGCCGCGCCGATTCGCGCAAGCTTGCGGCGCTGCTCGCAGGCGCGCGCGGCGAGTAGATTGCCGAGCCAGTCGTCGGCGCTCGTGTGGAAAGCAGACGCGTCAGGCCAGCGCAGCGGATGCCCGATCTTGGCGCGCATCGCCGCGAGTTTTTCCAATGCGCGCTGTTTCGTCGCGCGGCTCATCCAGTCGAGTCCCTCGATGCGAATGCCGAGCGCAGTGCGCAGGCTTTCGACCAGATCCTCGGCCTTGCGTCTGGCGCGCTCGGAGAACGTGCGCGCGACATAGAGCTCGCCCATCGCATCGCCGGCGTGTGCGTCGATCGCTTCGATGACCTGTTTCCAGCGCGGCTTCGGTGCGTCCTGTCCGCGCAGGATTTTTTCGTGGAAACGATGATGCAGCGCGCCGAGACTGCTGCCTGCCGCCGTCGCCATGCTGGTCAGCGTGTGCACGGTGAGATAGTCGTGCCAGATCGGCGGTGCGACATCCTGCAGCAGCGCGCTCCACTCGGCGTGGAACGCGGGCATCGCGAGTGAAAACGTCGCCGGTGGTGAAACGCCTTGCGCGTGGAAGAACCGTCGCCAGGAAAAATGCGGACTCAGTCGATCCGCTTCTTCGAGCGTGATGCGGCGCTGGCGCTGCGAGATGTCGCGCGCGAGCGTCTGGCGCGAAGTCGTGGCGCGTGCGAGGCGTGTTTCAAAGACGACGACGTCTGCTGCGCGTGCCTGAGCCTTGCTTTCCGGCGTGCCGCTCCAGGCGAGCAGGGCGGCGACATGCCGCTGATACTGGTCGCGCAACGCCGAGTTCCGCGTGTCCAGATAAAGATCGCGATCCGGCAAGCCGAGGCCGGCTTGGCTTATGCAGGCGAGGTTCGCGCGCGGGTCGTCGAAATCCGCGGTTACGTCGAAGTGAAACAATACGCCCCAACCACGTGCGTGGCGTTCGCACACATAGTCAGCGACCGCCGCATTCGTTGCGAGCGAATCGATGCGTTGGAGTTCCTGGCGCAGAGGCAGCGTCGTTGCATCGTCGACTGCACGCATGCCGCTCGTCCACAAGTCGCCGACGATACGGCTGGCGTGGTCGCGCGATGTTTTCATCGCGGCGACTTCGATCGCGATGGTCGCTTGCACCTGCAGCGAGCGCTCGTGCAGGATCGCGAAACTGTCCCAGCAACTACGCTCAACCGGCAGCGGATTCGCGGCACGCCAGCGCGCATTGACGAATGCGTCGAGATCGATTGCGGGACTGATGGAATGATCGAGGTCGCCCACATCGAAACGAACCGGTTCGATCGGCGCGCCGATCAGATCGTGAATATGCTGCGGCGAGGACACTTCGTGCTTACCGATCAGTTGTCGAGATCGAACATCAAGCAGGTGGGATCGGCTGCATCGGTTTGGCTGTCGCGAACGAAGCATTCCGCTGCAACCTTTTCTGAAGCGACGCGGATATCCCGGGATCGCTGCATTGTGCTCACCACGCTCAGAACTGACGTTCGAGTTTCAGCGATTCCTTGCGCCCGCGAAACACCAGCGGAATCGTTGCCACTTCTTCGCGCCTCACCTGCGCATTCGCGACGGTTTCGAGCAGGGCGGCATGATCGGGCGACTTGTCACAGACCGGATCGGCCATCGCCGGATCGTTCGCCAGCATCCAGGCCTGGCAGCGACAGCCGCCGAAGTCGTTCTCGCGCTCCGGGCAACTCGCGCAGGGTTCCTTCATCCAGCCGGTGCCGCGGAAACGGTTGAAGCCTTCCGAATCCTGCCAGATCGAGCGTACGTCCATTTCGCGCACATTTGGAAACGCCAGGCCCGGCAGCATGCGTGCGGTGTGGCAGGGCAGGGCGACGCCGTCCGGCGCAATCGTAAGAAAAACGCTGCCCCAGCCGTTCATGCATTTCTTCGGGCGCGTCTCGTAGTAGTCCGGCACCACGAAGAACAGCTTCATCGTGTTGCCGAGGCGGGCACGCCATTGGTTGGTGATCGCTTCGGCGCGCACGAGTTGTTCGCGCGTCGGCAGCAACTGGTCGCGATTGATATGCGCCCAGGAATAGAACTGCGTGTTCGCGAGCTCGAGATAGTCCGCTCCGATCTCGACTGCCAGTTCGATGATGCGATCGATGTGGTCGATGTTCATGCGATGGATCACGCAGTTCATCACCATCTCGTAGCCGTAGGCCTTGATCAGGTCGGCAGCCTTGCGCTTCAGATCGAAGGTGCGCGTCGAGGAGAGAAAGTCGTTGACCTCGCGCGTCGAGTCCTGGAACGAGAGCTGGATATGATCGAGCCCGGCCTGCTTCAGTGCCGCGATGCGCGACTCGCCGAGCCCGATGCCTGAGGTGATCAGGTTGGTGTAGTAGCCGAGGCGGTGCGCTTCGGCCACGAGAATTTCCAGATCCTTGCGCTGCAGCGGTTCACCGCCGGAGAAACCGCATTGAACCGCGCCGAGCGCGCGCGCTTCAGCGAGCACGCGCAGCCATTCCGCCGTGCTCAGCTCGTCTTCGTGTCTGGCGAAGTCGACCGGGTTGTAGCAGAACACGCAGTGCAGCGGGCAGTCGTAGGTCAGCTCGGCGAGCAGCCACAGCGGCGGACCCGGCAGCGGAGGCGATGCAGGTTCGACGTTCGCGTTCATCCGACGCCGACCCAGCGCCGCTCGCGCGCGAGATCGATAAACGCGAGCACATCAGGTTCCAGGCCTTCTTGACCGAAACACTGTTCGAGTTCGGCGACGACGGTCGCGACGTTCTTCGCGCCGTCACAGCGCGAGAGGATTTCTCCGGCGCTGCGATTGAGCTTGACCATGCCTTCCGGATACAGCAGCACCCAGGCGTCCTGCACCGCTTCCCACTGCAGGCGGAAGCCGCGACCGATGCGCGGAATGTCCTGGTTGCTCGTCATGATGGCGGGCGTACTCATGCGTTCGTTCCGTATTTCAATGCCATCGCGTCGTTCATCGTCCATAGGATGTCGAGCTTGAATTGCAAGGTATCGAGCGCACGCTGTTGCAGCGCCGGCGTGGTGAAATGGTTCAAGGTGATTTCGAGACCCTGCTCGACATCGCGCCGCGCCTGCGAAATGCGGTTGCGGAAATAGTGCAGGCCTTCGCTTTCGATCCAGGGGTAGTGTTCGGGCCAGTTCGCCAGGCGTTCCTTGTGGATCTTCGGTGCGAACAGTTCGGTCAGCGACGAACACACCGCTTCCTGCCAGGGTGCGCGGCGCGCGAAATTGACGTAGGCGTCGACCGCGAAACGCACGCCGGATGCGACGTGGCGCAGGTCTTCGATTTCCTCGCGCGCAAGCCCGGTTGCAAGTCCGAGTCGTGCCCATGCCTCGATGCCGCCGGGATCGTCGCCGTGACCATCGTGATCGAGGATGCGCTGCACCCATTCGCGCCGGACTGCGCGATCCGGACAGTTCGACAGAACCGCGGCGTCCTTGATCGGAATCGACACCTGATAGTAGTAACGATTCGCGACCCAGCCGCGAATCTGCTCCGGCGTGGCGCGGCCTTCGTTGAGCATGCGGTTGAACGGATGGTGGATATGGTAGGCCGCGCCTTTCTCGCGCAGCTTTGCCTCGAATTCTTCGCGATTCCAGGCGATCGTGGTCACAGGCGCAGGTCCATGCCGTCGTAGGCGAGTTCGATCTCGGCGCTGCGCAGTTGCGCGAACTGCGCGCCGTCCTCGTCCAGCACCGGGTTGGTGTTGTTGATGTGGATCAGGATTCTGCGCGTCGTGCGTGGCAGTTCGGCCAGTTGCTCCAGCATGCCGCCGTCGCCGCTGATCGCGCGATGGCCCATGTCGCGCGCGCGTTTCTTCGACAGACCCAGCGCAATCATTTCATCGTCACTCCAGCAGGTGCCGTCGACCATCACGCAATCCGCCGTGCGCATCGCCTGCATGACATGCGTTTCGATTTCACCCAAGCCGGGCGCGTAGAACACCTGTTTGCCGCTTTCGATGTCTTCGACGAGAAGACCGATATTGTCGCCGCGAACCGGGCGGTCGCGATGCGGCGAGTACGGTGGCGCGTTGCTGATCAGCGGCAACGCGCGCAAACGCAGGCCAGGTACCGAAGCAATCTCGAATGCGTCGCCGTCGAGCGCGATCGGATGCCAGTCGACACCGCAGTAATGTTCGAGCAGCCGGAACAGCGGATTGCCGCGTTGCAGATCCTCGTGCACCGGTTCGGTACACCAGATTTCCAGCGGCTGGCGATGTTCGCGCAACATGTACAGGCCGGTCACATGATCGATCTGCGCGTCCATCAATACGATGGCCCGGATCGCGCTGTCGCGAATCGCGCGCGCCGGCTGCAATTCCGGAAAGGCACGCAGCTGCGTGAGGATGTCGGGCGAGGCGTTGCAGAGCAGCCAATCGACGTCATTGCCGCTGAGTGCGATCGACGACTGCGTGCGCGCCTTCGCCTTGATCGTGCCGCTGCGCACGCCGTGGCACAGCCGGCAGTTGCAGTTCCACTGCGGAAAGCCGCCGCCCGCAGCGGAGCCGAGTACGTGAATGCGCATGCTGCCGGCGCCGGATCAGATGATCATCGAAAGATACGGCGCGCCGGCGGCACGCGGGCGCGTGTGACGGCGCGCCGTGACGACAGTGTTCAGCGGTTGGAAATGTACATCGTGATTTCGAAGCCGAAACGCGTGTCGATTGCTTGCGGAGTTTCCCATTTCATCGCGCATACCTCGGTTTTCAGCGACCTGGCAAGCATGGAATGCCAGTGGTCTGGAATGATGCGCCGGCACCGGCCGGCCTCCATGAGTGACCGAGTCTGGGCGCATCGCTGCGTGCGTGCATCGCGGTAGTCGGTAATCGCTGCTAGCGATTTTCACTAGATGCGCGCAAGGGCAGGGCGGGACATCGGCGGCGATGCGGTAGCATCGCGCCGATGCCGATCGATCCGAGTCCAACGCAACACACTCCGCCTGCGCCTGCCGATGCCGGCTGGCTCGACGTCGGCCACGGCCATCGAGTCCACTATGAGCAGAGCGGCAATCGCGACGGGATCGCGGTCGTGCTGCTGCACGGCGGTCCCGGATCGTCGAGCACGCCGCGGCAACGCGAGATCTTCGACGCCGCGCGCTATCGCATCGTGCAATTCGATCAGCGTGGCTGCGGACTCAGCACGCCGGTCGGCATGACCGAACACAATCACACCGACGCGCTGATTGCCGACATCGAGGCATTGCGTTCGCACCTCGGCATCGCGCGCTGGCTGGTGTCGGGCGGCTCCTGGGGCGCTGCGCTCGCGCTCGTCTATGCATCGCGTCATCGCGAGCACGTCGACGGCGTGCTGCTGCGCGGTACCTTCCTGACCGGGCGTGCGGATCTGGACTGGTTCTTTCATGGCGTCGGCGCGTTCGCACCGCAGGCGAATGCCGATTTTCTCGCCGAGATTCCGCGCAACTGGCGGCGCAGTGCCGTGACCTGGCTCGATCGCTGTTTCGCCGGCGCCGACAGCGCGCGTGCGCTGCAGGTCGCGGCTGCCTGGCAGACCTACGAAGCGCGACTCGACAATCCGCATGCGGCCGTCGTGAACGCAGCGGCGCTCGGCGCGGATGCGCAGCAGCGCCTGCTGGCCAAATACCGCGTGCAAGTGCACTACCTGGCGCGACGCTGCTTTCTCGGTGAAGCCAGCGTATTGCGTGCCGCAGCGAATCTCCACGGCGTACCGGTGGCCCTCGTGCACGGCAGCAACGATCGCGTCTGCCGGCCACACAATGCATGGCGCGTGCATCGCGCCTGTGCCGGCAGCCGGCTCGCGTGGGCGGATCAGGCCGGGCACGATCCCGCTCATCCGGCCGCGTTCCGCTTGCTGCGTGCGGCGACCAACGCATTCGCAGCGACGCGCGATTTCAGCGCGTGGCCAGCCAACGCGTCGGCGCCGTCGCAATGAGTCTGCGTCTGCAGTTGAACCTGCTCGTCGCGAGTCTGATCGCGCTGTTCACCGCGGTCGTGCTCGCGTTCCAGATTCTCGATACCCGGCGCAGCGTGCGCGAGGAAACCGAGGCGGCGAACACCGTCGCGACGCAACTGCTCGCCTACTTCGTCGAAACCTATGCGCAGACGAGCCAGCCGATCGTGCTGCAATCGCTCGAACGTCTCGGCCGCGTGCGCTCGACCGAAATCACCTTGCGCGATTCACGCGGTGAAAAGGTGTATCAGTCGCCGCGTTCGCCGTACAAGGCCGGCCGCGATGCACCGGCCTGGTACGCCGCGCTCGTCGCGCCGGAGCCGATGCGCAGCGAATTGCGTTATTCCGACAGCGTGCTCGACATCGAATCGAACGCATCGCGCGCGGTGCTCGACGGCTGGGACGATACCGTGATCCTGCTGCAGCTCGGGCTGGTCGCGATGCTGCTCGGCAATGGTCTGGTGTTCTGGCTGTTGCGCAGAACCACGCGTCCGTTCCAGACCATCGTGCGCGGGCTCGAGGAAATGCAGGCCGGCGCCTACCACACGCGTCTGCCTCCTTTCAAAGGCGCCGAAGCGAGCGCGATCGCACTCGCGTTCAATCGTACGGCGCAGGCGATCGAGGAAAATCTCGATGCAAGACGCGAGGTCGTCGAGGCGACGCTGCGTCTGGAACAGAGCCGTGAACTGGCCGAAGCGGTACAAAGTCGTGTCGAGGACGAGCGCCGGCAGATCGCGCAGGAATTGCACGATGAAACCGGCCAGAGCATCACCGCGATCCGCAGCATGGCACTCGCACTGACCCATCGCGCGGGCAGCGGCGACCCGCATGTGCGCGACACTGCGCAATTGATCGCCGACACCGCGGGCAAGCTGTACGCTGCGACGCACGAGCTGATACCGCGGCTACGTCCGCCGAATCTGGATGCGCTCGATCTGGCCGCCGCGCTGGAAGATCGCGTTGCCGGCTGGCGCCGCGAACAGCCGCAGATCGAGTTCACCTTGCGGCTGATCGACGTGCCCGAAGACCTTGGTGAAACGATCGCGTTGGCGGCCTATCGCATCGTGCAGGAAGCGACCACGAATGCATTGCGCCACGCGCAGGCGACGCGCATTTCGATCGAGCTCGGAGTCGAGGCGAGCGCATTGCGCGTCAGCATCAGCGACGATGGCCGCGGGCTCGCGCCGGACTGGCAGCGACCGGGCCACTACGGCATTCGCGGCATGCGCGAACGCGCGCGCGCACTCGGCGGCGACATCGGCATCGACAATCAGACAGGCGGCGGCGTGCGCGTGAGCGCAAGTCTGCCGCTGGAGTGAAACCATGACGAACAAGATCCGCGTCATGCTGGTCGACGATCACGCGGTGGTGCGCGTCGGTTTTCGCCTGTTGCTGTCGGCGAGCCCGGACATCGAAGTGATCGCCGAAGCCGACAGCGGCGAACTGGCTTATCAGCAGTACGCCGAGATCCGGCCCGACGTGGTGATCATGGACCTGTCGATGCCGGGCATGGGCGGCATCGAAACCGTGCGACGGCTGCTCGCCAAGGACAAGAGCGCACGCGTGCTGGTGCTGTCGGCGCATGAAGACACCGCGCATCCCAAACGCGTGCTCAAGGCCGGTGCACTCGGTTACCTGTCCAAGCGCACCGCGCCGGAAGAGCTGATCGAAGCGGTGCGCGCAATCGCGGCCGGGCGCATCTATCTCGATGCCGACATCGCGCGCAAACTCGCGGTGCAGGATCTCGGCGGCGCGACCGGATCGGTGGAAGCGCTGTCCGAGCGCGAATTCGCAGTCTTCATCCAGCTCGCGCGCGGGCAATCGGTCAACCGCATCGCCGAGACACTGAACCTGTCCCCGAACACGATCGGCACGCATCTGTACAACATCAAGCAGAAACTCGGCGCCGGCAATCAGGCCGAGCTGACCCTGATTGCGGTGCGCAATGGCTTGATCGAAGCGTGAAGCAACACTGCTCGCTCGTGCTGTTCGGCGCGACTATGCGCCATTGTCGTTGCGCGATGTCGCGCGTCGCCGCCGCACACCCAGCAACAGCACGAGCGCGGCAGCCGCGACGAGCAGGGTCTTGAAGAGCAGCGCACCCCCAAGGTCGCCGGCAAGCTCACTTAGTTCCGACGCGCTCAAACACAGCGACAACGCGCTCAATTTCGACAGCCACCAGACATACTCGAATGCTGTCGAATCGAGGAGTTGCGTTCGCGCGTTGGTCAGCCCGAGCCCGGTAGTCGCAAGCTTCACGATCAGCGAAAGCAGAAAGAGCCAGCTCAGAAAGTCGGCATAGGCGCTGAAGCCGAAGGCCAGCGCGTCGTCGAAGTGGGTGAGCACGAACGCAGTCGCCGCAGTGGTGGTCAGTCGATCGCGACGAGCACATCTGACGCCTTGATCACCGCATGCGCCTGCTTGCCGACGACGAGTTCGAGCTCGTCGACGGCGTCGTTGGTGATCGACGCGGTGACGAGCCTGCCGTCGCCGATGTCGATGCGCACGTGCGCCGTCGTCTGGCCCTTGACCACTTCGACGATGGTGCCTTTGAAGACATTGCGTGCGCTGATTTTCATTGATGATCCGGAATGCTCGAGGCGGACGCCATCCTCGCACGAGTGCGCTCCCAGGCGCATTCGTGCGGAACGCATTGCCGAAGCTTCGCGCGGCCGCGGCGGCGCGCTAAAATCCGCGGTAGTCCCGGCCGAGCGCCATCAAGACAAGACCACACCATGACCGAAAATTTCCCCGACCGGCTTTCCGTGAACCCGAAGAGTCCCTACTACGACGAGAAGATTCTCACCCGCGGCGTCGGCATCTGCTTCAACGGGCAGGAAAAGACCAACGTCGAGGAATATTGCATCAGCGAAGGCTGGGTGCGCGTCGCGGCAGGACGCGCGCTCGATCGTCGCGGCAATCCGATCACCTTGATGTTGAAAGGCGAGGTGGTGCCGTATTTCACCGGTGAACCCGCATCGGACGCCTGATAGTTCTATGCACGCCGAATGGGGGGCACCTGGCGGAGACATTGTGTGTGCATCCCATCGTATTCGGTCGATCGACAGGCTGATTCGCATGAGTGTCGACTCAGCCCATCAGCGGCAGCGTCGCGCGCGCAACTACTGGACACCCCAAGACGACTGTGGCGACTGTCCGCACGTCGGACTGCCGGCGGGACAACCTCTATTCGACAACGGATCGGTCTGAATGAAATTGACGTAGTAGTCGGTATTCGGCTGCAAATTACAGGAGGTGAGAGGAGAAGAGGACGTGAATTTCCAGAAGACCATCAAGCTGCCGTCGGTGGGCACGCCCGTACCAGGCGGATCACCGAACACGTGATCCACGAAACAGCCGGGCGATGGAAGGTGTTCGCTGAAATCGCCGCAAACGGTACTGATCGCCATGGTGGTGCTCGGACCGCCGATACTGGCAGAAGAGTTCCGGAATCGGCCGCTGAGGCCCGCAACTTGCGAGGCAGACGGCGTCCTGAAATGAGCGCCGACGTAGCTGTGTCGACCAAATTGTCGAAGGGCAGGCGACGAGCCCGCGACGCCCGGCCAAGGTGTCACTCCGTCAGTGATCGTGCCGTGTCCCCAGATGTTGTCCCACTCGGAAAGATCCACGTGATCCCGCTTCGGAGACACGTCGAACCATACGCCGTAGGAAATATCGCTGTACGTCTGCAACGTGCGCACGCCGCCAGGCATCGAAGAAATCGAGGCAGGGCAGCCGACAACATTCGGACTCTCGAATCCATCGTAGAAGATGGTGTCCGATTGCGCGAGGGCCGCAGTCGAAAATACGGTTGAGGCTGCCAGCGGCAGAACGAGCAAGGTCAGGCGGGTCATATCTACTCCGGAAACTGGCGCAGCGCTGCAATCGCTGCGATTGAAGATCTTGTAATTGGGGCCTCCTCTAGGGGGCGGATTCCCCAAAGTTTTTCGTGTCGATGTCCGAACACTCCAGCCGCATCTTCCGCACACGACGATGTCGCGCGAAAGCTTCAGCGCCAGCGATGGAGTGTCTTGTGGGAACCGCGAATTCTGATCGTGACTTTACGCGAACGCGAAATGGAAAAGGCTAGTTTTGCGTTCGTATTGATGTGACCGACTTCAAAATATCCGGGTTATCTCAACCGGATAACATAATATGAACATCAAGTTTTCAGGCCTGTAACAATTGAACCGGTGAGTCGTGCAACATCTTCACGCGCAGACGTCCTCGATGAACTGGGGAATCGGCCACTCCAATGCGGACTAGACGTTTCGGCTATGAATAGCTTGATGGATACGGACAACTGCAAGAAGGGGATGCAGAAGTGGCTCAGCGGTCACCCGGCCCTGGTTGGGCCGGCTGATCGAACAGATGCCGTCGGGGTGGGCAGGCGCAGGCCCCGTGTCGTGGCTTACTCAAGAGCGCGAAGGCGGCCTTCCATGGCTGCAACGACCGTCCTGGTTTGGATGCTCACGCATGCAGCAATCGGGGGCTTCGACTGGGGAAAGAGGTCGCCCACCGACGCAGGCAGGTTGATGGCGGCGCGTCGCTCGAATAAAAAGGGGCGCGTACATGAAAGATATTTCAGGAAGGCGACGATCCGTGGGCCACAGGCGACGTCGCGGCATCGGCAGCAGTGCGCCGGGTTGCGAAGGCTTCGAGGCGCTCGATCACGGCGTCGACTTCGATCAGGTCCATCACGCCGCGATGCTCGAGCTTGGTGCCCCAGGGCAGCGCTTCCGCTGGCTTTTTGCGGAACTTGCGCGCGGCGGCGTCGTAGCGGTCGACACACCATTGCCGGTCCGAATATGGTCCTGAACGCGCCGGATTGCTCGCCGCGTGCAGTCCGAGCACCGGCGTGCCGACCGCATTGGCCATGTGCATCGGGCCGGAATCGGGGCACAGCACGATCGTCGCGCGCCGCAGCAGGGCGAGCAGTTGCTTCAGCGTGTCCTTGCCGATGAGGTCGAGCGGTCGCGCCTTGGCATGGGCGAGGATCGCGTCGCCGAATTCGCGTTCGAACGCGCTGGGTCCGCCGCACAAGGCGACGCGCCAGCCGAGTTCGAGCATCGCGTGGTCGATTACCGCGGCATAGCGTTCCGGCCGCCAGTTGCGCAGGCGATGGCTCGATACCGGGCTCACCAGCAGGGTAGGCGTGTCGCCCGGAAGATGGCTTTGCGCAAACGCCTGCGCCTGCTCCGGGATCGGAATGTCCCAGCGCACCTCGGTTTGCCGAATGCCGAGCGGCTCGACGAAACTCGCCATCGCATCCAGCACGTGTTCTCCGCTGCGCGCAGGAATACGGCAGTTGACGAAAAATCCATGCAGGTCCTTCGAGCGCTTGCGATCGTAGCCGATCCGCAGCGGCGCCTTGACCGCCAGGCTGAGCAGATTCGAACGCAGCGCGACCTGCATGTGCAGCAGGGCGTCGAAGCGGCGTCCGGCGAGTTTTTCTCGGACCTCGCGGAAGCCGTTCTTGCCGGCACGTTTGTCGAATGCGATGAAATCGACCCCGGGCAAGTCGCCGACCAGGCGCTGCTCGAACGCGCCGATCAACCAGGTCAGCCGGGTTTGCGGCCAGCGCTGTTGCAGCGTACGAACGAGCGGAACAACGTGGGTGACGTCGCCGAGCGCCGAGGTGCGCAGCAGGCACAGCGCGCCGGGCGCGGCGTCCGGGGTTGGGGCGTGATCCATCTGGCGCTTGGGTTCCTTGGCAGCGGCGACGGCGCAAGCCCGACGCAGTTCGATGATAAAGCTTGATCCATGCGGTGCTTGCTACCATTTGCAAGGGCAATGGCATCGAATGCACGGGGCCATGGAGCGGGAAAATCGGGTACACATGATCGAGTCGCTCATTCCAGCAGCCGGCAACGGAACCATCCTGTTCGACCGCGCATTGCGCGCGGCGCCGGACGATGTCTGGTTCGATCGCGCGCATTGGACGGCGCTCGGCAAGGCGGAAGCCGAGGCCGGCGGCCGTGGCGGCGTCGTGTTCGTCGATACGCCAGCCGGCGAGTGCGCGTTGCGTCATTACCATCGCGGCGGCTTTGCGGCACGTCTGAGTGCGGACCGTTATCTTTGGACCGGGGCGGCACGCACGCGCGCGTTTCGCGAGTTCCGCCTGCTCGCGCAACTGGTTTCGCTGGGTCTGCCGGTGTCGGCGCCGGTGGCGGCGCGTTACACCCGCGACGGGTTTCAATACCGTGCCGATCTGCTGACGCGACGCGTCGCAGCGGCGCAGACGCTGGCGCAGCGCATGGCTGCGAAGGCGCTCGACGCGGACCTCGCGCGACGTGTCGGCCAAACCATCGCGCGATTCCACAGCGCGCAGGTCTGGCATGCCGATCTCAACGCACACAATATCCTGGTCGACGCCAGCGGTACCGTGTGGCTGATCGATTTCGATCGCGGCCGCCTGCGCAAGCCGGCGATGGCCTGGCAGCAGGCGAACCTGCGCCGGTTGCGCCGCTCCTTCGAGAAGCTCGGTGCACGTCGCCTCGCGGATTTCGATCTGCAGTTCTGGCATCCGCTGCTCGCCGCTTATCACGCTGCGATGGCTGGTCACGTTGCCGACAATGTTCCGAGCGAGGCGATTTCGTGAATCTTGCCCTGCGCTTTCTCGGTGTCGGCAGCGCGCAGGCACCCGAGCTTGGTTCCGCGTGTGGCGTGATCGAGCGCGATGGCGCGCCGCTGCTGATGATCGACTGCGGCCCGGAAGCGCTGTCCGCGTATCTGGCGCACTACGCGCAGCCGCCGCTGGCGATCTACCTCACGCACACGCATATGGATCATGTCGGTGGTCTGGAGCGGCTTTTCTACCGCATCTATTTCGATGCGCAGTTGCGCGGACGCGTGCGGCTGTACGCGCACGCCGCGCTGGTTCCGCACCTGCAGGCCCGCGTGGCGGACTATCCGGAAGTGATCGCCGAAGGCGGCGCGAATTTCTGGGACGCATTCAGCGTGATCCCGGTTTCGCGCGGATTCTGGTGCGATGGCCTCTGGTTCGATGTGTTCGCCACACGCCATCACGCGCCGAACACCTCGTTCGGGCTGTCGCTCGCGGGCAGCATGGTCTGGACTGGCGACACGCGGCCGGTGCCCGAAATGCTCGGCGTGTATGCTGCACGCGGCGAAGTGATCGCACACGACTGTTCCGTGGTCGGCAATCCTTCGCATACCGGACTGGACGATCTGGCCGAATACTCGGACGAACTGCGCAACCGATTGATGCTCTATCACTACGCCAGCGAAGCCGATGCGAGCGTGATGGAAGCGCGCGGCCTTCAAGTTGCGCGCCGCGGCGATGTGATCGCGCTGAAGACGCCGCAGCGCGTGGCCGGACTTTCCGAGGCCGTGTGACATGGGCGTGTCGATTCCGTTCAAACTCGAACTTTCGCCGCCGCGCGACATGCGCGGGCGCGCACTGACCGACCTGCGCATCTCGGTGGTCGACCGCTGCAATTTCCGTTGCCCATATTGCATGCCGGAAGATCAGTACCCGCGCGATCACGAGTTCCTGAGCAAGGCCGAACGGCTGCGCTTCGAGGAAATCGAACGCCTGACCACGGTCTTCGCCGGTCTCGGCGTGCACAAGCTGCGTCTGACCGGTGGCGAGCCGCTGCTGCGGCGCGATCTGCCCGAGCTGGTGCGCAAGCTCGCTGCGGTTCCCGGCATCGACGATGTCGCGTTGACCAGCAACGGCAGCCTGCTCGCGCCGCAAGTGCAGGCGCTGCGCGCGGCGGGACTTCATCGCATCACGCTCAGCATCGACACCATCGTTGCGGAAACATTCCGCGCGATGTCGGGCGGGCGCGGCGAGATCGCGAACGTGCTCGGCGCCATCACGGCCGCCGAATCCGCGGGCTTCGGACCGCTGAAACTCAATTGCGTCGTCATGCGCGGGACCAATGACGGCGAAATCATGCAACTGCTCGAGCACTTCCGCGGCAGCGGCCACATCGTGCGCTTCATCGAATACATGGATGTCGGCACCTGCAACGACTGGCGTCAGGATCTCGTCGTCCCTAGCGCGGAGCTGCGTGCGCGCATCGCCGAGCGCTGGCCGTTGATCGAACTCGAAGCCAATTACGGCAGCGAAGTCGCGCGCCGTTATGCGTTCGCAGACGGCCAGGGCGAGATTGGTTTCATCAGTTCGGTCAGCGAACCCTTCTGCGGCGACTGTACGCGCGCGCGTCTGTCCGCGGATGGACGTCTTTACACCTGTCTGTTCGCCAGCGCGGGCCACGACTTGCGCGGCCCGATGCGCGCAGGAGCCAGCGATGCGGATCTCGCCGGCTTGATCCGTGCGGTGTGGAACGCGCGCGACGATCGCTACAGCGAACAGCGCACCGATGCGACACGCGCAGCGCGTGCACATGTGGAGATGTATGCAATCGGCGGGTGAGATTGTATTTCCGCCGCGATGTCAAAGCGAAAGCGATGAGCCGGCACGACCGCCTGAGCAATGCGCAACTGCCGCGGTATCCTTCGAACGTCGCGTGTGCGAGTAATGCAGGAATGAAGAAAAAATCCGCGCAGCTGAGCCACCTCGATGCAGCCGGTCGTCCGCGCATGGTCGACGTCGGTGACAAGTCGGTCACCCGGCGCGAGGCGGTCGCCGAAGTCGTCGTGCGCTTTCCGGCCGCGGTCGCGAAAACGCTGCGTGACGAAGGCCTGCGCTCGAAAAAAGGTCCGATCATCGACACGGCGATCATCGCCGGAACGCTCGCGGTCAAGCGCACGCACGAGTTGATTCCGTTCTGTCATCCGCTGTTGATCGAGAACTGCCGCATCGAGGCGGAGTTCGTGTCGAAGAAGGAATTGCAGATCCGTTGCACGGTCGCGATCACGCACAAGACCGGCGTCGAAATGGAAGCGCTGACCGGAGCCAGCGTCGCTGCGCTGACGATCTACGACATGTGCAAGGCGCTGTCGCATGAAATCGTCATCGATGGTCTGCATCTGGTCGAGAAGAGCGGCGGCCGGCGTCTCGTGCGCAAGGGCAAGGTCGTCGCATGAGGTATCGCCTGCTGTATTTCGCGAGCCTGGCCGATCAGGCCGGCCGCGCCGACGAAACACGCGAAAGCGCCGCGCGCACGCCGCGCGAGTTGTACGCCGAGGTGGCGGACGAACATGGTTTCGCGATGGCGGCGGAACGCCTTCGCGTCGCGGTCAACGGCGCGTTCGTCGGCTGGGACCATGCGCTCGCCGAACGCGACGAAGTCGTCTTCCTGCCGCCGGTGAGCGGCGGATGAAGCGCTTTCGCTTGAGCGAAAGCGTGATCGACGTCGCGGCCGAAAGCGCCGCGCTGGATCACGCGGCTGCCGGCGCCTGTGTCGGTTTCGAAGGCTGGGTGCGCAATCACAATGAGGGGCGCGCCGTACGGCGGCTCGACTATCAAGCTTATGTGCCGCTCGCCGGCAGCGAAGGCGAGGCCGTTCTCGCCGAAGCGATTGCGCGCTTTGCGATTCGCGAAGCGCGCTGCATCCATCGCGTCGGCAGCCTCGCGATCGGCGACATGGCGGTGTGGGTCGGCGTCAGCGCGGATCATCGCGGCCCCGCATTCGATGCCTGCCGCTGGATCATCGACGAGGTGAAACGGCGCGTGCCGATCTGGAAGAACGAGCACTACGCCGATGGCGAGTCAGGTTGGTTGCATCCGGACAATACGCCGGTCGAGGCGAGTTGATGCGCGCAGGTTTTCGGCGCGAATGCGCGATCGGTTCGCCCGAGCTCGCGACGAAAGCCTCTGGTCAGGAGGCTTTCGTTCGTTCGAGCATGCGCCTGGATCAGCGGCGATGTTTTCCGATGCCAGCGGCACGCGGAGGCTGCGGCAATAGCTGCGGGCTGGCTGCCGCCGCCGTGGGCTGCGTGCAATCGATCGTCGCATCGTCGAGGTAGTAGTCCGCGTCCGTTGCGCCACCGCTGTGATCGTAGGTGAACTTGATCGTGTGTGAGGCGCCATCGGCGTACGCGCTGAGGTCGATCGAACGCTGGGTCCAGTCCGCATCGGTGCCGAGCGCCGCGAGATCCTCGGTCGCGACGGTGGTGCCGTCGACGCTGAACGTGACCGTGTTCGATCCGTTGCCGATGCCATCGATCCAGCGCCAGTAGTTGAAGTAGCGACTCGCACCCGCCGGAATCACCACTGCCTGCGAGGCCTCGTGGGTTTCCGGATCGAGCGTGTCGGCCGCGTAGCCACCGAGCCACACGACGAAACTGCCGGTGCGGATATGCAGTGCGCCGCCGGCTTCACCCCAGAACACGGTGTCGCCCTGGGTCGTGGTCGAGTCCCAGAACGGATTCGAGCCGCCATCGCTGTCGGTCGCTTCGAAGCTCGAGTCCTGCAGCAACTGGGCCGGCTCGCAGGTGCCTGCGCCATTGCCGTCGAAACCATCCTTGAAGATGTCGTCGACGACTTCGTCGACCGTGAGCGTCACCGGCACCACGATCTGCGCGTGCGCCGGGTCGTTCGTCGCGACGCACAAGCTGGCCGTTTGCACGCCGGCAGGCAGGGTTGCCGCGTCCACGAAAACGCTGGCGCCGGCCACGCCGCCGCCCGCAATCGAACCGTTGGCCGGCACCGCGACCAACCACGCGACGTCGGTTTCGGTGGCGCATCCATCGGCGGATTCGGTGATCGTGTAATCGAGCGTGCTCGCGGCATCACCGTTGTTGTTCAAGGTCAATGCATCCGAGGTCGAGGCGCCGGCCGCCACTTCGAAATTCAGGCTGGTCGGCGTCACCGCGGCGATCGGTCCGGTCGGGTCCGGATCGCCGGTGGCGGCGATGGAGAAATTGACGTCGGACACATCGAAAAAGATGTTGTCGGCGCAGCGGACGCGCACGCGCGCCTGCACCGTATCCGGCTCGTTCGGAACCAGGACGCTCGCGCTGCCCGAGTTCGCAACCGCGGACGCGAGCGCATCCGGCCAGGTTTGTCCACCGTCGACGGACAGATCGATGTCGACCGCGCTGCATGACACCGGCGCGACGTCGGTGCCGGCGACATCCCAGCTCACCAGATGCGTTTCGCCGCGACCCCAGGTGAGGTTCGTGTTCGGGCGCGTGAGCGCGAACGGGCCGGCGTCGCTGGTCACGTGGATCTGTGCATTCGCGCTCTGCGTCGCGCCATATTGCGGCGTGCCCGGCACGTTGTGGTTGTCGCGCACGGTCAGACGGAAATTGAGGTTGCGCGTGGTGATCGGCCAGGTTTCGCCTTTCACCAGCGCCGCGCCGAGCACGGTGGCGAGCTTCGGAAAGATTCGCGTCCCGCTCGCTGTCGCATTGAACGAACGGAAGATCGGGCCCGCGCCGGTGTCGCCTTGCGCGAGTGTCGTTGCGGGGCCGAGATCGTATTGCTCCCAGTTGTAGCTGAGCGTGTCGCCGTCGACGTCGCTGGCCGCGCCGTTCAGTGCGAACGCGGTGTGCTGCGGAATGGTGAAGCCGTTGGTGAGGCTGGCGTTGTCGATGACCGGAGCGGTGTCCGGATTCGCCGCTGCGACCGCGCAACTGCCGCCGGTACTGCCGAGCCAGGTATTGATCTCGTCCAGACTCTTGGCGTGGAAGTACGGATCGGAATGCGGCTGTGTGTTGTCGGCGCCGCAGATGCCGGCGTACGCCATGATCGTGGTGCCGCTGCCGGGTTCGTACGCAGCCGAGCCGGCGCGATTGCCACCGCCGCAACTGCTCGCGGTGGAATTGAAGGTATGGTTGCCGCCGAACTGGTGGCCCATTTCGTGCGCGACATAGTCGATGTAGAACGCATCGCCGGTCGGATTCGACAGTCCCGTGGTGCCGCCGGCCTTGTCGCTGGTGCAGGTCGAGCGCAGCAGGGCGACACCGCCGCTGCCGGTCGTGAACACGTGGCCGATGTCGTAGTTCGCGGTACCGATCACGGCATTCAGATTGTCGATGTTTTCGTCCAGCGCGTTGCCGTCGTTGGTGTACGGATCGGTTGCCGCAGTCGGGTAGATGATCTGATCGTTGTCGTCGATCAGGGTCATGTGCACGGCGACTTCGGTTTCATACACCTGGTTGACGCGGTTCATCGCGGTGACGACCGCGGCGAGCCCGCAAGCGACCGTGACATTGCCTGAGCACACCGCGTTGACATAGTTGTGATTGGCCGCGACCGCCGCGCGGAACACGCGCTGGGTCTGCCCGGTCTGCGTCATCGGCGCAGGCGACGACAGCAGGCCGTGTCCGGCCGGGTCCGGCGAGCCGTTGTGCACGTCGCACTGGAATCCGTTGCCGGCCACCGCGAGATCGGCACGACGAAAACTCAAGTAGCGCTCGCCGCGGCCGGGCGTTTCCGGTCGCACGACCCAGACCGTGTCGTGATCGAACACCATGGCCTGGAAGCCCGCGGGCGATACGTCGATGCGAACCTTGCGGCCGTCCGCATCGCTGCCGGCGAGACTGACGATTTCCGGATACTTCGCCTGCAGGGCGGGCGGCATCGTCTGCGAATCGGCGACGAGGAAATTTGCAAAATTGCCGTCCGGCTGCGGCACCGCGAGTTCGAAGGCGACGCCGCCGACGCGTGCGCTGGCGAGATACTGGCGGATCGCGCCGAGGTCGAGCAGGAGCGGGCGGTACACCGACACCTGCGGCGCCTCCGCCGGCAACGGACGCGCCTGCGTGTTCTGCCAGAATTGCTGCGTCTGATTGCTGCTCGCAGCAGCGTCGACGGCGGCAGTGATGAACGCGGCGACGACGGCCGCCCGCGAAATGAATGAGAACAAGCGTGTAACAGACATTGCAACTCCCCAGAGCCGGCAAGGAACCGTCACCTCGGAGCGGCGACGACGAAGCGGAACCGTCTCACGCCATGGTCCGTCCGTACAGGGGTTGTCGAGCCGAATTGCTATCCGCCCAGCGGCGGAGGGCGTCGTTGTGGGCTCGCGATGATGAGCGGGCCGAGGGAAGGTTGGCCTGATAGCCGTTCGCGTTGGCGCGACGTTTTACTGGAAGGGTGGCAGCTCCGCCAGCTACATCCCGGCACCCGAATCACTCACTACCGTTGCTTCCTTCCGGTCGAATGCAGCGATCGCGCTGCATTCGGAGGAGCCATGGATGGCGACTGGAGGGCAGCTCCATGGAGGGCTGCTTGAGCGCGGTTCGCCTCGGCGCGAATTTTCTTGAAGGGTGGCAGCTCCGCCAGCTACATCCCGGCACCCGAATCACTCACTACCGTTGCTTCCTTCCGGACCTGGCGGGGTTCGCAAGCTATCGTCGCGGGAGAACCGACGGAGCCGCCATAAACTTCTGGCGTTCCACGAACACATCGAGGCGTCCGGATTTGTTGCTTGTTTGCTTTCTGCTCTTGTGCAACTTCGAAGAAATGCAGTCGAGCACGTCACGCAATCTTCCTGAAACTGGCGGAGAGAGCGGGATTCGAACCCGCGAAACGGTATAACCCGTTTACACACTTTCCAGGCGTGCTCCTTCAACCGCTCGGACACCTCTCCACACTGAAACCTTGCGACTCCGATCCATCCATGGAGCGTTCGCCGTTCGGCATCCTGCCTCAACCGCATGCGGCGTGAGCGCCACCTGCGACCGCTCGGACACCTCTCCGTTTCCTTCGCCGACGCGCGTGCCAACAGGCCACGCGCCAGAGCGGTCGCGGAGAATACTAGCCACACAGCCTGCACACAAGCCGAGCCGCCGTCGCTCCGACTTGCCTCCGCCTCCAATTTGCCCCACTTGCTACAATTGCGCACTCCCTTGTGAAGCTCCCATGTCGTATCAAGCCCTAGCGCGCAAATGGCGTCCGCGCCGCTTTTCCGAACTGGTCGGTCAGGAGCATGTCGTGCGCGCGCTGACCCACGCGCTGGACAGCGGGCGTCTGCATCACGCGTTCCTGTTCACCGGCACGCGCGGTGTCGGCAAGACCACGATCGCGCGCATCTTCGCCAAATCGCTGAACTGCCAGAACGGGCCGACCTCGCAGCCCTGCGGCGAGTGTGGCGCCTGCGCCGAGATCGACGCCGGTCGTTTCGTCGATCTGCTCGAGATTGACGCCGCCAGCAACACCGGCATCGACAATGTGCGCGAGCTGATCGACAACGCGATGTACGCGCCGACGCGCGGCCGCTACAAGGTCTATCTGATCGACGAAGTGCACATGCTCTCGAAGAGCGCCTTCAACGCGCTGCTGAAGACGCTGGAGGAGCCGCCGCCGCACGTGAAGTTCCTGCTCGCGACGACCGATCCGCAGAAGCTGCCGGTGACCGTGCTCTCGCGTTGCATCAAGTTCAATCTGAAGCGGCTGACGCCGGAACAGATCATCGGCCAGATGCAGTCGATCCTCGCTGCCGAGAACATCGTGTTCGAGGGCGAAGGCATCGAGGTGCTGGCGCGTGCGGCCGACGGCTCGCTGCGCGACGGCCTGTCTCTGCTCGATCAGGCGATTGCCCACGGCGGCGGCGCGCTGCATGCGAACGAGGTCCACGCGATGCTCGGCACAGTCGAGCGCGCCAAGGTGCGGGTGCTGCTCGAGCGGCTCGCCGGCGGCGACGGCACGGCCTTGCTCGACGAGGTCGAACGCATCGCGAGCTTCGCGCCCGATTTTGGCCAGGTCCTGGATGAACTCGCCGGATTGCTGCACCGGATCCAGTTGCTGCAGTTGATTCCGGATGCGGCCGGCGAAGACGCCGCGGACTTGCTCGGCCTGGCCGGGCGTCTGGCCGCGCAGGATGTGCAGCTCTGGTATCAGATCGCGGTCACTGGCCGGCGTGACCTGCCGCTGGCACCTACGCCGCGCGTGGGCTTCGAAATGGCCTTGCTGCGCATGCTCGCCTTCGTGCCGGCCACGGCGCCTGCGCTCGCATCGGCGCGTGCGGGTTCGTCCGTGGCAGCGCCGGCAGCGGCGGCGTCGACGAACGCCGCGCTGCCGCGGGCTCAGGAGCGCACGACGACGGCCGCAGCACCGACGCTTTCCAAACCCGCTGCGCCGATGGAGCAGACGGCGCCAGCACCGCGCAGTGTCGCGCCGGTTGCTGCGAGCGCAGCGCATGCTGGCGATGACTGGGCCAGCCTGATCGAGCGCGCCGAATTGCGCGGCCCGGTCGGCCAGCTCGCGCGGCATGCGACCCTGATCGCGATCGAGGACAAGATCGTGCGGCTGGCGATGAAATCCCCGCACGAACATCTCGCGGATGGACCCCTGGTCGGCACGCTCGAACAGCGTCTCAGCGCGGTGCTCGGGCGCAGCGTGAAAGTGAAATTCGAACGCGACAGCAGCGGCGCAGAAAGCCCCGCCGAGCAACGCGCCCGTGCCGATACGGTGCGGCGCCAGGCCGCAGAAGATGCAGTGCACGGCGATCCGCTGGTGAAGTCGTTGATCGACACCTTCGGTGCGCGCGTGATTCCCGAAAGCGTGCGCCCGGTGGATTCGTGATACGCGCTCCACTCGCGCAGATGCAATTGACCGTCGACTCCGCTCGGTGAGAGCGGCGCGACACCGACAGTTTCCGATGGAGAACACGACATGAAAGGCCCGCTTGCCGGTTTGATGCAACAGGCGCAGCGCATGCAGGAAGACATGAAGCGCGCGCAGGAGGAAATCGCGCAGATCGAAGTCACCGGCCAGGCCGGCGGCGGTCTGGTCAGCGTGCTGATGAGCGGCCGGCACGAAGTCCGCCGCGTCACCATCGATCGCAAGCTGTTCGCCGACGATCCCGAAATGGCCGAAGACCTCGTCGCCGCCGCGATGAACGATGCGGTGAACAAGGTCGCTGCAGTGAGCCAGGAAAAGCTCGGTGGGCTGACTGCGGGAATGAATTTGCCGGCGGGGTTGAAGTTGCCGTTTTGAGTTTGGGAAAAAAGGGCTGAGGGCTGAGGGCTGAAGATCAAGAGCAGCCTTCGTAGCCTGCGCGTTTTTCAGCCCTTCAACCCTACACAAAAAAGCGGTAGATGAAGAGCAGCCTTCACGTCTTGCGCGCTTTTCAGCCCTCAGCCCCCAGCCCTCAGCCCTAAAGCCGCAGATCAAAAACAGCCCGCAAGTCCCGCGCGCTGTCCAGCCCTCAGCCCTCCGCCCTCAGCCCTCAACAAAGCAATGTCCTCCGGCTCCCCCCTCCTGACCGATCTCATCGAAGCCCTCCGCTGCTTGCCCGGCGTCGGTGCCAAGACGGCGCAGCGCATGGCGTTCCATGTGCTCGAGCGTGATCGCAGCGGCGGCAGGCGTCTGGCGGAGCGGCTGGCGCTGGCGGTCGAGCGTATCGGCAACTGCACGCGCTGCCGCACCTTCAGTGAAGAATCGGTGTGCGGTTTGTGCGCGAATACGTCGCGCGATCGCAGCTTGCTCTGTGTGGTGGAGACGCCGGTCGATCAGCTCGCGATCGAGCAGGCGACGGGATTTCGCGGTCATTACTTCGTGCTGCTCGGGCGCTTGTCGCCGCTAGATGGACTCGGGCCGAAGGAACTCGGTCTCGATCAGCTCGCGCAACGTCTGGCCGAAGGTGAGGTGCAAGAACTGATCGTGGCGACCAATCCGACTGTCGAAGGCGAGGCGACTGCGCACATGCTGGCCCAGCTCGCGCGCGCCGCGAGCGTGCGCGCGAGCCGGCTTGCGCACGGCGTTCCGCTCGGCGGCGAACTCGAGTTCATCGACCGCGGCACGCTCGCCCACGCATTCGGCGGACGCCAGTCGCTCTGAGTCGCGCAACTGCGGATTCCGCTACTCGAAGCTGAGTGGGGAATCGGGAAAACCTGCTCTACCATTCGCGCATCCCGAATCCGGACACGCTGCCATGACCGATACGCTGTTTGCCAAGATCATTCGCCGCGAGATCGCCGCCGATATCGTCTACGAAGACGACGACGTGCTGGCCTTCCGCGACATCCATCCGCAGGCGCCGGTGCACGTGTTGTTCATTCCGAAAATCCCGGTCGCGACCTTGAACGATCTGGCCGCGACCGATGCGCTCGTCGTCGGCCGGCTGGTGATCGCCGCGACGCAGTGGGCGAAGGCGCAGGGTTTTGCCGAGAACGGGTATCGCCTGGTGATGAACTGCAACCGCGATGGCGGGCAGACCGTGTTTCATATCCATCTGCATCTGCTGGCCGGGCGCGCGATGCAGTGGCCGCCGGGCTGATCCGGAAGGGCGTCGTCGTGAAGTCGGCGCATCGAATCCAGTGGTGATGCGCGCAGATGACGACGCGCGCTGCATGTCGTTCGAAGCTTGCTTTTTCAGGGTGTCGGCCCGGTGCGTGAAGCGCCTGTAACGACCGTCCGTTCTCTGGTATAAAACGCCGCGTTCTTGCAATGTTGCAACGTCGGCATCGCGCGATCCCGGAGGTTCGATCTCATGCAGAAGATCATCCTGTCGCTGGCCCTGCTTCTGATGTGTTTCAAGGTTTCCATCGCGCTCGGCGCCGATGGCTACGTCACGGCCAACGTGAACCTGCGCGCCGGTCCGGACACCGAATATCCGCGCATCGACACCTTGCCGATCGGCACCCCGGTGGCCATCCAGGGCTGTCTAGACGATTACGTGTGGTGCGATGTGGTCGCGCTCGGCAGCCGCGGCTGGATCGCCGGCGACTATCTGCAATTCGACTACGAAAGCCGGCGCGTGCTGGTGCCCGACTACGGCGCACGCATCGGCATTCCGATCGTCTCCTTCGTGCTCGGCACCTACTGGGACAGCTATTACCGCAGCCGTCCGTGGTACCGCCAGCGCGACAGCTGGAGTCGTCGTCCGATCCATATTCACCGCCCACCAATGCGACCGCGTCCGCCGGCGCATCGTCCGCCGCCGCGGCCACGTCCGCCTTCGGTCCGGCCGCCGCCCAAGCCGCGACCGCCAGTGAATCGGCCGCGACCACCGCCGAGTACGGGCCGTCCGCCGGTGCGTCCGCCGGGCAACGTGACGCCGCCGCGTCCGCGCCCGCCGGGCAACGGCGTGCGGCCGCAGCCGCGTCCGCAACCACCGGCGGCAGGCAGTGGCGCGCGTCCGACGCCTGCGCGCAAACCTGCGCCGCGCCCCGGACCTTCGACCAACGAGCGCAAGGACGGCAGGGACGGCAACTGAGTTGCGGCGCTCGCGCGCTGCAGGTTCGATGCCGCGCTCGAGTCAGCGATGTTTCGATCCGGCAGCGGGCGCTGTGGCATCATTCCCGGCACTCGCGGCTCTTTTCGTCGCGAACGGTTTCGCGGAGCGAATGAGTCGGTGAAATCTTGCGCGAGGACGGTGCCGACAGCAGTGTTCGTGTTGTGCGGATGGGTATGCGCGAACGCGCAGGCCGCGCACGTCGAGCCGGCCGTGCTGGCGCGGGCGCAGCGCGACGGCAGCGCCGAGGTCTTGCTCGTGCTGCCCGATCAGGCGCGGCCCGCACTCGCGTTCATCGCGCCGGGGGCCGACTATCGCGCACGCCGGCGCGCCCTGGTCGATGCACTGCGCAGTCGCGCACAGACGCAGCAGGCGGCATTGATCGATTGGCTGCGCTCGCGTGACATCGCGTTTCGTGCGTACTGGATTTCCAATCTCGTGTGGGCGCGCCTTTCCGCGGCTCAGATCGCGGCGCTGTCGGAACGCGGCGACCTCGCGCGCATCGCGGCCGATACGCGACTGCCCGTGCACTTGCCGACACCGGGTGTGAGCACGGCGTCGATGGTCGACGATGATCCGATTGCCTGGGGCGTCGAAAAAATCGGCGCGCCGCTGGCGTGGGCGGCCGGCTTTGCCGGCGCCGGGATCGTCATCGGCGGCGAAGACACCGGCTATCAATGGAATCACCCCGCGTTGCAGCCGCACTATCGCGGATGGAATGGTGTCTCGGCCGAGCACGCCTACCACTGGCACGACGCGATCCATGACGCCGCGCCCGGCAACGTCTGCGGCTCCGACTCGCCGTTTCCCTGCGATGACTACGGCCACGGCACCCATACCGCCGGCACCTTCGCCGGCGGCGATGGCGGCAGCCACCAGATCGGCGTCGCGCCGGCGGCGAAGTGGATCGGCTGCCGCAACATGGCCGACGGCATCGGCACGCCTGCGCGCTACATCGAATGCATGCAGTGGATGCTCGCACCGACCGATCTGTCCGATGCTGATCCAGAGCCGGATCTCGCGCCCGACGTCATCAGCAATTCCTGGACCTGCACGGTCGACGAGGGCTGTACGGCAGGCAATGAGCTTGAAGGCGCCGTCGACACGCTGGTCGCCGCCGGCATCTTCTACGTCGCTGCGGCTGCGAATGACGGCCCGGCCTGCGGCACCATCAACGCGCCGCCGGCTATATACGATGCGAGCTTCGTGATCGGTGCGACCGACAGCAACGATGCGATGGCGAGTTTTTCGAGTCGTGGTCCGGTCTCCGGCACGACGCGGCTGCGTCCCGATCTTTCGGCGCCCGGCGTGGACGTACCGTCGGCGTGGAACGATGGCGGCTATCGCTACGACAGCGGTACCAGCATGGCCACGCCGCACGTGGCAGGCGCCGCCGCCCTGGTGATGTCGGCGAATCCGGCGCTGAAAGGGCATCCGGATCAGGTTGCACAGATCCTGCGCGCGGCGAGCGTGACCGCCGGCGTCAGCGATCCCTACAACAGCGGATGCGGCGGCCTCGACATGACGACCTGGCCGAACTACCAGGCCGGCTATGGACGTCTGGACGCCTGGACGTCCGTTCGCGCCGCGCTGGCTGCGGTCGATGTGATCTTCCGGAATGGTTTCGATGATTGACATCTTGCCGATCGCCGAAGCGTCGGGGCAGGCCGATACGCTGGTGGTCGCGATTTCCTCGCGTGCGCTGTTCGATCTGGGCGAGAGTCACGACCTGTTCGAGCGCGAAGGTGTCGATGCATTCGCGCAGCACCAGATCGAGCGCGAGAACGAATTGCTGAAGCCGGGTATCGCGTTCCCGCTGGTGCAGAAGCTGCTGCGACTGAACCGCGCGCCGCCGGAAGCGCCGCATGTCGAAGTGATCCTGCTCTCGCGCAATTCCGCCGATACTGGCCTGCGCATCTTCAATTCGATCGAACACTACGGTCTGGATATCGTGCGCGCGGCATTCACGCGCGGCGAGCCGACCTTGCCCTACGTACATGCGTTCGGCGCCGACCTGTTTCTGTCGGCCAACCCGGACAGCGTCGCCAAAGCGCTGGCCGGCGGCATCGCCGCAGCGACGATCCTGCCCTCGAAGACACCGCGATGGCAGTCCGACCAGTTGCGCATCGCATTCGACGGCGACGCCGTGTTGTTCGGCGACGAATCCGAGCAGATCTCGGAGCAGGGCGGCATCGATGCGTTTCATCGGCACGAAACCGAGCGCATGCGCGAACCCTTGTCCGGCGGTCCGTTCCGCAGTTTCCTCGATGCGTTGCACCGGCTGCAGGAAGCGTTTCCGAGCGAGAGTTCGCCGATTCGCACCGCACTGGTGACCGCGCGTTCGGCGCCCGCGCACAAGCGCGTGATCCTGACCCTGCGCCACTGGGGCGTACGCATCGACGAGGCGCTGTTCCTCGGCGGACGCTCGAAAGGCCCCTTCCTGGAAGCCTTCGGCGCCGACATCTTCTTTGACGACTCCAGCGTCAACGTCGAGTCGGCGCGCCAGCATGTCGCGACCGGACATGTGCCGCGCAGCAGCGTCCATGATCGTGCCGGTTGATCGCCATGCCGCAGCGCGCATGGTTCATTCCCGATTTGCAGCAGGAGCGCGCCGGTGTTTCCCGATCCGTTGAATTCATTTCTGTCCATCACCGAGCTCGATGATGGGCGCCCGTTTTTCGGAACGTTGTTCGAGCGAAAATTCGGCGATCCGTTGCCGACCTACCGGCATCACTTCGGCGTTTTCCTGAGCACGAGCGACGGCAGTTTCGTGCCCTTGTCGTATCTCCACTTCATGCCGTTCGGCGACATCACCCTGGTCGGCGGTCTGTGCACGGACGGCCGCACGTTCGCGCGCATGAGCGATGCGCAACGTTCGCAAATCGACGCGGCCGGCGGCGTGATGGTGCACGCGCTGCGCTATGCCTTCGTGCATCTCGCCGATACCTGCGATGCGTTCTTCGGTTATTGCGGCGATCCGCGCGCGTATGCGGTCGACATGCAGGCGGGTTTCGAGCCGACCGAACACGACAAGTTAATCGTGCGCTGGCACAAGCCGCTCGATCCGGTGCGCAGGCGCAGTCTGGTCGCCAAGGCTCACGCGATCGGTTCGTTCTGATTGCGCGCGCTGCCGCGGCATCCGCCGGAAGCTGATAGTTGGTGCGTTCTGACAGCGCCGTGACCGCAGTGAAAACGAGCGTGCGATCGGGTCAGCCGATCGCTTCACGCAGCAGGCGCGCGAGCGTGGGTGGATCGTTCCAATGCTGCCCGCATACATAGCGCGGCAGCAGCCAGCGCGTACTGGCGGTTTCGATCGGCCGCGGCTCGGTCCCGAAAGCGGCACGCACGCGGTGCTCGGCGACGTGCAGCGGCAGGTACTCCTCGACCAGATAGCGGTTGCTTTCGCCGTACGGAAACGCGAACAGCGTCGTGCGCTGCGGTGCGCAGTGCTGGTCCAGCCAATCGGCGGCCTGGCGGATTTCCGCATCGGCTTCGGCCCAGGTCTCGATCGTGCGGAATGTGCCCTTGCGCTGGTCGCGCTGCACGGTCGTCGGCAGCGTGTGGTGATTGTGATCCCAGCTGTGACTCTCGATCGCGAGCAGGCCTTCGCGTTGCGCTTGCGGCCACCACTCGTCGCCCCACCAGCCGTGGCCGGCGAGGCAGGTGCGGTCGAGCATGCTGCGCGCGGCGGGCGAAACGATCACGAAACTCGTCGCATGCACCGGCGCTCCGGTCTCGGCCGCGAAGTCGCGCAGCACGCCGGCGAAGCTGCGCTGCCTGCCGAAGCTCGGATGATCCATGTCGTGCCAGTCGAACCAGGAGCCGTCGTCGAAACTCAGCGCCACTGCGTTTTGCACGATCGACTCGGCCGCCGCGCCGAGCAGCACGTCGACGACGCGCGCCAGCGGCACGATGTTGAGGCCGGCACGGTGGATGGCGCGCAGATCGTCCGCCAGCGCGATGTGGTCGTTGCTGGCGTAGTCGTTGCCGCCGATATTGTTGGAATGGTAGGCAAGGACCGGCACGCGCATCTGCGTAGTATCGCAGCGTGGCGGCTGTGGGAGACAGCCGCCTGTTCCGGCTGGCGCTCGCGCCAGTCCGCGGCGTGCCCCGTCTTTCAGGCTGGAAGCGGGCGTGGAATGGCCGTTGCCGCCTCCGAAGTCGAGGCGCCCGAGCGGCACGGCGACACGAGCGCACACTGCTCAGGCCGACTGCACGGCATCCGAACGCCAGAGGATGGCCAGCGCCACGGTCAGGCGCAGGTCCGCTGATCGCATGGCCCCTGCCAGGAGGCGCAGGTACAATAGCCAGCTTTGCCGAGTGCCCGGACGACTTTCATGCCCGCGATCCCCTTGAACATCACCGATCTCTACGACGTCCGCTCGATGCTTTCCGACGAGGAACGCATGGTGCAGGACACCGTCGCGCGTTTCACCGACGAGCGCGTGCTGCCGATCATCGGCGACTGTTTCGACAAAGGCGTTTTTCCGACCGACCTGATTCCGGAAATGGCCGAACTCGGCCTGCTCGGCTCGTCGCTGCCGACCGAATATGGCTGCGCCGGCATGAACGCGGTCAGTTACGGGCTGATCTGCCAGGAACTGGAGCGCGGCGATTCGGGCATCCGCAGTTTCGCCTCGGTGCAATCGTCGTTGTGCATGTATCCGATCTACGCCTACGGCAGCGAAGAGCAGCGCAAGCGCTGGCTGCCGGATATGGCTGCGGGCAAGGTGATCGGCTGCTTCGGCCTGACCGAGCCGCATGGCGGTTCGGATCCGGCCAACATGAAGACGAACGCCAGAAAGGACGGCGCCGACTGGATCTTGAACGGCGCCAAGATGTGGATCACCAACGGCAACCTCGCGCACATCGCCATCGTCTGGGCGATGACCGACGAGGGCATCCAGGGTTTCCTCGTCGAGAAAGGTTTCGCCGGTTTCAGCGCGCAGGAAATCCACAAGAAGATGAGCCTGCGTGCGTCGGTCACCTCGGCGCTGTTCTTCGACAACGTGCGCGTGCCGGAGGGGAATCGCCTGCCGAACGCAAAGGGCCTGAAAGGTCCGCTCGGTTGTCTGACCCAGGCGCGCTACGGCATCACCTGGGGTCCGATCGGTGCAGCGATTGCGTGCTTCACCGAAGCCACTGCGTATGCGAAGGAGCGCATCCTGTTCCAGCGCCCGCTCGCCTCGAACCAGGCGGTGCAGCTGAAACTCGCCGACATGGCGCGCCGGATCACGCTCGCGCAGCTACTGTCGCTGCAGCTCGGTCGCCTGAAGGATGCCGGCACGATGCAGCCGACGCAGGTTTCGCTGGCGAAGTGGAATAATGTGCGCATGGCCATCGACATCGCGCGCGAGGCACGCGACATCCTCGGCGCCGCAGGCATCACGACCGAACACTGTCCGATCCGGCATGCGCTGAATCTCGAATCGGTGCTCACCTACGAGGGCACCGAAACCGTGCACCAGCTCGTGGTGGGGCGCGAGGTGACCGGGATCAATGCGTTTTGATGTTTCGTTCTCCCGCGGGGAGAAGGGAAGACGGCTGTTTCTCGAGTCCAGAATTTCGCCATTAGCGCCAGGGAGCTCCAACTCGAAACCGCACGCCTGATCCTGCGCCCGCCGATGGCGCAGGATTTCGATGCATGGGCTGAAATCGCGGCCGACCC
>Ga0247779_1000032_pt1 | contig 139710 bp, 125 predicted proteins | sample UWRJL221509R5_FD_179925 | JGI IMG/M metagenome (GOLD analysis project Ga0247779, IMG submission 179925) | Plant litter microbial communities from Arlington Agricultural Research Station in Wisconsin, United States - UWRJ-L221-509R-5 | ecosystem: Environmental > Terrestrial > Plant litter >... | reverse complement strand
GAGCGCCGCCGCGCCTGGATGCTGCTGGCCGTGCTGATCGTACTGATGCTGGCGCAGACGCAGCTCGCCGTGCTGCTGAACAACCAGGCGGGCGAGATGACGTCCGCGCTGGCCGCCCGCGCCGCACCGCGCTTCTGGCGCGCCGTGCGCCTGTGCCTGGTGATCGTGGCCATCGTCGTGCCGGCCACGGCCGGCTACTACTACATGCGCGATCTGTTCTCGAACCAGTGGCGTCGCTGGCTCACCGGCCGCTTCCTCGACGGCTACCTGGCGGACCGCCGCTACTACGAGCTGGGCGCCAGCGGCGAGCTGGACAACCCCGACCAGCGGATCAGCGAGGACATCAACAACTTCACCGGTCGCTCGATCAACTTCCTGCTGATCTTCCTCGGCTCGGCGATGCAGCTGGTGGCCTTCAGCGCGGTGCTGTGGTCGATCTCACGGCCGCTCGTCGGCTTCCTGGCCGTCTACTCGATCGTCGGCACCGTGGTCGCGCTGTGGATCTTCGGCCAGCCGCTGATCAAGCTGAACTTCTGGCAGATTCGCCGCGAGGCGGACTTCCGCTTCGGCCTGATGCGGCTGCGCGAGAACGCCGAGGCGATCGCCTTCTACCGCGGCGAGGCGCAGGAGCGTGCGCAGCTCGACCGGCAGTTCCAATCCGTTTACGACAACTACGGCGCGCTGATCAAGAAACAGCGTTCGCTGAATCTGTTCCAGACCGCGTTCAGCCAACTGACCTTGGTCGTCCCCAGCATCATCCTGGCCGACGGCGTGCTGTCCGGCGCGCTGGAAGTGGGGCGCGCGGTGCAGGCGGCCGGTGCCTTTGCCGCGGTGCTGGGCGCGGTGGCGGTGATCGTCGACAACTTCGAGAGCCTGTCGCGCTTCGTCGCCGGCATCGGCCGGCTGGACACACTGGCCAAGAAGGTGCTGGCGGGCCCGCCCGGCGCCGATGCCGAGAAGATCGAGGCGCGCGTCGGCCCGCACGTGGCGCTGGAGGCGGTGACCTTGCGCACGCCGCAGTTCGATCGCTTGCTGATCAGCGAGCTGAACCTGGAGCTGCCGCCCGGCGAAGGCTTGCTGATCACCGGTGTCAGCGGCTGCGGCAAGAGTTCGCTGCTGCGCGCAATCGCCGGCCTGTGGCGGCGCGGCAGCGGCACGGTCCAGCATCCCGAGATGGCCGGCGTGCTGTTCCTGCCGCAGCAGCCTTATATGCAGCACGGCAGTCTGCGCAGCCAGATGCTCTACCCGTCGATGGAGCGCCCGGTCGACGACGCGCGGCTACTGCAGATCCTCGACGAGGTGCAGCTTGGCGACCTGGCCGAGCGCGTCGGCGGGCTCGATGCGGTGCAGGACTGGGAGAAGCTGCTCTCCGTCGGCGAGCGCCAGCGCCTGGCCTTCGCGCGGGTGGTCGTCCATGAGCCCGAGCTGGTGATCCTGGACGAAGCCACCAGCGCGCTGGATGCCGCCAACGAAGCGCGCCTGTATGCCGATCTGCGCAGCAAGGGCTGCACCGTGATCAGCATCGCCCACCGCCCGGCGCTGCTGCGCTATCACACGCGGGTGCTGGAGCTGAAGGGCGAGGGGGCCTGGGCGCTGCACGAGGCCCAGGCTTTTCGCTTCGAAGACTGAACTTCAGCCCTTGCGTGCGCTCCTGCGGCGCGCGATGCCACCGACCACGCCGAGCCCGCCCAGCAGCAGCGCATAGCTGCTCGGTTCCGGCACCGCAGCGGCGGGGTTGGAACCCAACGCGGGAATGGCCATCGAGACGCCGCCCACGCTCAGCTCGCTGTAGAAGCTGCCGACGATGGACTGCGACGAGGCATTGGCGAAGCTGATGTCCAGCGTGCCGCTCCAGCTCTGCTTGGCGCCGGTGATGTTGCCGTTGCCGTCCATGGCGGCGTCCACGTACAGATCCTGGCCGGCGTCGTTGTACAGCGAGCTGCCGTCGGCGGCCGAGCCATCGAAAAGCATCAGCACGTGGCCGGAGGCATGCTCGAGCTTGCCCGTCAGCGGGTCGTAGCCCAGCGTGGTCTGCACGTTCAGCGTAGCGTCCACGGTGATCGTGATCGCCGTGTTCGGCGACAGCACGAACTGCGAGGACGTGTAGTTGGCCGCCAGCGAGCCGAACTCACCGAAGCCGACAGTGCCGCTGGTGGCGGAGCCGGCCACCGTCATCGAGCCGATGCCGGCCACCGTATTGGCGCCGATCATCGTGGCGCTGGACGTGGCGTAGGGGCCCTGGATGCTGTCCGTCACCGTGCTGGACGCGTTCTTCCCCATGTGCGCATAGCCGTCCTGCAGGAAGCCGGTGCCATAGCTGCCGACCGCGCCGTTCAGGTAGGGCTGACTGCCGAAGTTGATCGACAGCGAGGGCGAGATGCCGTCATTGGGGTCGAGATCGGTCAGGGTGATGTGGACATTGCCCAGCGTTGCCGAGCCCGAGCTGTCCGCCAGGGCCGAGCCCGCGGCGAGCGTCAGGCCCAGGCCCAGGCCTAGGCCCAGGGCGAGGGCCAGGGCGCGGGGAGAGGTGTTGAGAGTGTTCATGGTCTTGTTCGGATCGAATCGGGTGGCTCAGGCGCGGCGGCGGCGGGCGATGCCGCCGACGGCGGCCAGGCCTGCGAGGAGCAGCGCGTAGGTGGACGGCTCGGGGACGGCCGCGGCGGCGACGACCGAGGTGCCCGAGGCAGACAGCAGGGCCGCGAAACGGCCGTCGACATCGCCGGCGGTCGTGTTGCTGTAGCCGCTGACCAACTGGCCCTGCCACGACTGCGATTCGCCGCTGACGCTGCCGTCGGCGGCCACCGTGTACCAGGCCACGGCGGCGCCCTGCTGGCGGTCGTAGACGGTGCTGGAGCCGTCGGCGCTCGGGCCGCTGGTTTCGAGCTGCAGCACCGCGCCGCCGTTCTCCACGAAGCCGGTGTCGGGATTGCCGCCCAGCGTGGTCTTGCCGGTCAGCCAGCCGGTGACGGTGAAGACCACCTCGGTGTTGGCCGACAGCGTGAAAAACGCGGCGGGCGCGTCGGCGGTGGCGTGGTACACGCCGCTGATGTCGACGCCGCTGAGCGCCGAGCCGCTGACCGCCAGGGTCGAGAAGCCCACGCCGGCAGCGCCGGTGGCCGAGCTGCTGGCCGTCGACCAGGCGGTGCTGCTGCCGCCGGTGACGGTGTCGGTCTGCGCGAGGCCCTGGTGCGTGTACTCGCGGTAGATGTCCTCATTCGGCGTCGAGGCGCGGACATAGCCGTTGAGGTAGGGGCCGACATAGTCGCCGGACGGTGCGGCGAAGCTGATCGATGGCGTCACACCGTCGTTGGGGTTCAGGTCGATCAGCGTGTAGCTGACCGAGGTCACGGCGCCGGCGCCGGTGGATTCGGCGTGGGCCAGGCCGCCGACGAGAGCGAGCGCCAGGCAGGCGGCCAGCTTGGAGTAAGAGAGAGACACGTTCATTCCTTTGGGTAGAAGGGGAGGTGATGGGGGCGACAGTGCAGCGGTGTCAGCCTGCGCCCGTGGGCGCGATTGAAATGGGTGCGGGACCGATCTCCACCTAGGGCTCTCCCCCGGGGCTTTCCTGATAGGCAAGCGCACATCCGTTCGTGAAGAAAGTCACGTTCTTCAGGTGCAGGCCTTTCCGCTGCACGACTGCCCTCATCAGGGGCATGGGGGCGATTGCCGGACCAAATCGGGCCAGGAATGTGCGAAATGCAAGGGCCTGTTTCAGACTAGACAGCGTGATGGTCAAAGGTCATGGCGCATCGTCCGTCACGCAATCGTCATAAATGGGGTCGGGTCTTGCCTATGTGTCAGCACAGCAACACTCGGCCGCCGCGACGGCATCGGATAAATTGCCGTCATGGACCTCGACGCCTACTTCCGCCGCATCGGCACCGACGCCGCAGGCGCGCCTTCGCTGGCAATGCTCACGCGGCTGATCGAACGCCACCAGGCGGCGATCCCGTTCGAGAACATCGAGACCCTCTGCGGCCGCGTGCCGGCGCTGGATCTCGATGCGTTGCAGCGCAAGATGCTGCTCGGCCGCCGCGGCGGCTACTGCTTCGAGCAGAACACGCTGTTCATGGCGGTGCTGGGCGAACTGGGCTATGCGGTGCGCGGGCTCGAAGGCCGCGTGCGCACCGGCGTGCCGATCGAGGTGAGCACCGCGCGCACGCACATGGCGCTCAGCGTGACGATCGCCGGCGAGGACTGGCTGGCCGACGTCGGCTTCGGCGCGTTCTCGCCGCCGTATCCGCTGAAACTCGGCGTTAGTGTTCGCGATGGTGGTGGCGGCGGCGCCTTGCATCGCTTCGTCACCGCGCCGCAGGGCGAGCTGCTGATGCAGGCCCGCACCTTCGACGGTTGGACCGACGGCTACATCGTCATGCCCTCGCATCCGCTGCCCATCGACTACGAGATGGGCAACTGGTGGACCGCCACCTATCCGAACGCGATGCTGCGCAGGAACTTGCTAATCTCGCGAGCCGTGGCCGACGGCGGGCGGCTGACCTTGTTCAACCGCCGGCTGACCTTGCGCCGGCCCTTGGACGGCGAGCCGCAGGAACGTGAGCTGAGGGACCGCAGCGAGATCGCGGCGGTGCTGGCCGAAGATTTTGGCCTCGACGTCGCGTCGCCGGATCTCGACGCGATCATGGAGCGGCCGGGGCTCAGTCCTTCCGCGGCCTGATCTTTCGCCGCACCAGCAGCGCCAGACCCACGGTGGCCACGGCGATGATGCTCACCATCGTCCAGAAGCCGTGCCCGTGATCGGACAGCGGGATGCCGCCGACATTCATGCCGAACAGACCCGAGATCAGGTTGATCGGCAGCGCCAGCACGGTGACCATGGTCAGCGTGAACAGCGTGCGGTTGTTCTCCTCGGCCACGCGCGCCTGCGATTCGTCCTGCATCAGCTTGATGCGCTCCTGCAGCGCCGCGATGTCGCCCAGCACCAGCGCGAACTCCTCGCTGGAGCCGTTCAGGTCCTGCAGGTCGGCGGCCTTCAGCCAGCGCGGCGGGCGCGCCAGCGTGCGCTGCAGCGCGCTGGGCTCGGGTGCGAGCAGGCGCTGCAGGCGCACCATCAGCCGGCGCAGCCGCGAGAGCTCGGTGCCGTGGCCATCGTGGCGGCCGTCGAGCAGCGCGTCCTCGATGTCGTCGACCTTGGTCGTCGCGCCGCGCACCACGCGCTGCAGTTCGTCGGCCTGGTCGCGCAGCAGGTGGTCCAGCAGTTCGGCGCTGGAGCGCAGCGTCTCGCCGCGCTTGACGGCGGTGCGCAAGCGGTCGATCGCGCGCAGCGGCCGCGAGCGGGCGCTGATCACCGCATGCTCGCTGACGGCCAGCCACAGCGTGGCGACGTCACTGGCGTCGAAGCTGAAGTCGAAGGTGACGTCGTTGATGACGGCGAAGAGCGTGTCGCCGTCGCGCTCGATGCGGGTCGAGCGCGAGCCTTCGTGCAGCGCGTCGAAGAAGTTCTCGCTGAGGCCGGCGTGCGCGCGCATCCAGGCCAGCGCGCCGGCGTGGCTCAGGTTCAGGTGCAGCCAGACAAAGCCGCCCGGCACCGACGGGCCGGCCAGGTCCTGCAGTGCCTGGGCGGCAGAACTGACCGGCTCGGCGGGCTGTTCGGGCCTGAAGCGGTAGCCGCAGATCAGGCCGTTTTCGTCGGAACCGTAGTTGTTTTGCGAGGCCATCAGCATGGCCCCGATCTTAGGTGCCCGCGGTTCAAAAGATCTTGGTGAACAGCCAGTACAGCGAGCCGCTCAGCACGATCGCGGCGGGCATCGTCAGCACCCAGGCCATCGCCAGGTTGCGGATCGTGCTCATCTGCAGGCCCGACTTGTTCGCCGCCATCGTGCCGGCCACGCCGGACGAGAGCACGTGCGTCGTCGAGACCGGCAGGCCGTAGATGTCGGCGGCACCGATGGTCAACATCGCCACGACCTCGGCCGAGGCGCCCTGCGCATAGCTCAGGTGCGTCTTGCCGATCTTCTCGCCGACGGTGACGACGATGCGCTTCCAGCCCACCATCGTGCCCAGGCCCAGCGCGATCGCCACGGCCACCTTGACCCACAGCGGGATGAACTTGGTGGCGTTGTCGATCTGCGTGCGGAAGGCCTTCAGGTTGGCGCGGGAGTCGTCGTCGAGCTTGACGGCGGGATCCTTCTCCAGGAAGCGGATCGCCTCGGAGGCCAGGTACATGTCGTTGCGGACGTTGGCGACCAGCTCCATCGGCACCTTGGACAGCGTGCCGTGCTCCTTGACCTGCTGGCCGATGTAGGTCGCCATCGCGCCCAGCGCCGGCACGACCTCGGGCGTCAGCGTCTTCGTGCGCACGTAGTCACTGAGCACTTGCGGCGCCTGGTCGGCGACGATGATGACGTTCGTGTTCAGCTTCAGCGACTGGCCGGTGGCCTGCGCCATCGCGACGAACTGGGTCGTCTGCTCGGCCGGCATTGCGCGGTTCAGCGCATAGGCCATCGGCACGGTGCCGACCAGGATCAGCATGATCAGGCCCATGCCCTTCTGGCCGTCGTTGGAGCCGTGGGCGAACGAGACGCCCGTGCAGGTCAGCACCAGCAGGCCGCGGATCCACCACGGCGGCGGCGCCTTGCCCTTGGGCTCGTCGTACAGCTTGCGGTTCTTGACGAAGGCCTTCAGCGCCCACAGCAGCAGCGCCGCACAGAAGAAGCCGACCAGCGGCGACAGCAGCAGCGACCAGCCGACCTTGGTGGCCTGGCCCCAGTCGACGCCGCTGGTGCCGTCGCGGCCGTGCATCAGCGCGTTGGCGATGCCCACGCCGATGATCGAGCCGATCAAGGTGTGCGAGGACGAGGCCGGCAGGCCCAGCCACCAGGTGCCGAGGTTCCACACGATGGCGGCGATCAGCAGTGCGAACACCATCGCGAAGCCGGCGCCCGAGCCCACCTGCAGGATCAGCTCCACCGGCAGCAGCGCGATGATGCCGAAGGCCACCGCCCCGCTGCTGACCATCACGCCGAGGAAGTTGAAGAAGCCAGACCAGACCACGGCCACGTTGGGCGGCAGCGAGTGGGTGTAGATGACGGTGGCGACCGCGTTGGCCGTGTCGTGGAAGCCGTTGACGAACTCGAAGCCGAGTGCGATCAGCAGCGCCACGCCCAGCAGCAGGTAGGGCACCCAGGACTTCGCGATCGAGCCGGCCGCGGTGACGTCCTGCATGATGCTGTAGCCGGTGAACAGCAGGCCGATGGCCAGCAGCCCGACGAAGATGATGGCCGTCAGCGGGCTGGTCTTGCTGTCCAGTTGCGGGCGGCTTTCGTGCTGAGGCTGCTTGGGCTGCTGAGGCATTTGCCCCAGCGAGGGAGCGTGGATGCTCATGTCAGTAGATCTCCGGGACGATGATTTCTTGCGGAACCGGGCGACGCGCGTAGTCGTCGTGGCGCTCGCGCTCGGGCAGCTCGATGGCGGCGTGCTCGGTGGCGTGATAGGGCATCTGGCCCAGCAGGTGGTGGATGCAGTTCAGCCGCGCCTTCTTCTTGTCGTCGGCCTGCACCACCCACCACGGCGCCTCGGCGATGTGGGTGCGCTCCAGCATCACTTCCTTGGCCTTGGTGTAGTCCTCCCAGCGGCGGCGGGACTCCAGGTCCATCGGGCTGAGCTTCCACTGCTTCAGCGGATCGTGGATGCGGCCGAGGAAGCGCAGGTGCTGCTCCTCGTCGCTGATCGAGAACCAGTACTTGATCACCTGGATGCCCGAGCGCACGAGCATCTTCTCGAACTCGGGCACCGTGCGGAAGAACTCCTCGTACTGCGCGTCGTCGCAGAAGCCCATCACCCGCTCGACGCCGGCGCGGTTGTACCAGCTGCGGTCGAACAGCACGATCTCGCCGCCCGCGGGCAGGTGCGAGACATAGCGCTGGAAGTACCACTGCGTGCGCTCGCGGTCGTTCGGCGCCGGCAGCGCCGCCACGCGGCAGACGCGCGGGTTCAGCCGCTGCGTGATGCGCTTGATGACGCCGCCCTTGCCGGCCGCGTCGCGGCCCTCGAACAGGATGACGACCTTGTGCTTCGTCTGGACGACCCAGTCCTGCAGCTTGACCAGCTCGCCCTGCAGCCGGAACAACTCGCGGAAGTACTCCTGCCGGGCCGACTTGTCCTCGCTGACGCCGCTGAAGTCAGCGTCGACCAGGTCGTCACGCTCCAGCTCCAGTTCCTCGTCATAGCTGTCCGCCAGATCCGCGTGGATGCGGCGAATCAGCTCGCTGTCGTTGGCAATCAAGGTGCACTCCAGGGGATTTGAGATCAATCCCCAGAGGCTACGGATCGAGCATGACGGTTCAGTGACGGCGCCGCCGTCACTTACCCGTAAGGGTCAATTCAACGACACACTGAAGCCGATCGTGGCGCGGCCGTCCGCATACTCGGCGAACACCTCGCCGCGATGCATGGCCGCCACGGCCTTGACGATGGCGAGGCCCAGGCCGTGGTTCTCGCCGCTGTTCGGTCGCGAGGTGTCGACGCGGTAGAAGCGGTCGAACAGGCGGGCCAACTGCTCGGGTGCGATCGGTGCGCTCGGGTTGGTGATGCGCACGCGGGCGTGGCTGGCGTCCTTGGCGATCTCCACGCGGATTTCGGCGCCGCGGATCGAGTGCTGGATCGCGTTGTGCAGCAGGTTGGTCAGCGCGCGGCGGAACAGCGAGGTCTCGATCGGCGCTGTGGCGTCGCCCAGTACCTCGACCGTCATGAGGGCATCGTCGAGCAGCACGTCGAGGAATTCGACCGTCTTGCCGACCTCGTCGGCGATCGAGGCTTCGACGCGGCTGCGCGCCTTGGCGCCCTGTTCGGCGCGGGCGAGGAAGAGCATGTCGGCAACGATCGCGCGCAGCCGCTCCAGTTCTTCCAGGTTGCTCTGCAGCACCTCGCGCAGCTCGCCCGCGTCGCGCTCGCGGGCGAGCGTGACCTGGGTCTGGCCGATCAGGTTGGCCAGCGGCGTGCGCAGCTCGTGGGCGACGTCGTCGCTAAAGGTTTCCAGCTGGCGGTAGGCGGCATCGAGCCGGTCCAGCGCCTGGTTGAAGGACATGCCCAGATCGGCCAGTTCGCGCGGTAGCGAGGGCAGTTGCAGCCGTTGCGCGCGGTTGCCGGGGCCGATGCGCTGGGCGTCGCCCGAAAGCCGTTCGACCGGTGCCAGGCCCAGCCGGGCGATCCACCAGCCAAGCGCTGCGGCGAGGCAGGTGCCGGTCAAGGTCAGCGCCAGCAGCGCCTTCTCGAAGGCGTGCAGCGTGCTGATGAAGGGCTGGCTGTCCACGCCGACGGCGAAGCGCACCTCCGGCCAGAGATCGTTCGCGGGCACGGTGCGGCTCTTCAGGCGCATCTTGTTGCCGGCGATGTCGACCTCGGCGCCGGGCGTGTTGTCGCGCACGAGGCCGAGCATCTCGGACACGTTGCTGCCGTACTGGAAAGCCGGGTCCTTGCTCCACATCCAGACGCGCGTGCGCGGGCCGGCCGATTCCAGGGCGTCCAGCTTCTGGCGCATGCGTTCGCCAAGCCCCGGGCTGCGGGCGTGCTCCAGCACGTAGCTGATGTCGGCGATGCGGTTGGTGATCTGATCGTTCTGGTGCCGCGCCAGCTCGCGCACGAGGACGTGGTGCAGCGCGGCGCCGATCAGCGCGAAGCCGACGATCGAGGCCATGGCGAACATCGCCGCGAGGCGTGCCGCGATGCTGTTCTTCATCCGCCCGCCTGGGCGCTGCGATCTTCCAGCACATAACCCATGCCGCGGATCGTGTGCAGCAGCTCGGTCGGGAAGGGCGCGTCGAGCTTGCTGCGCAGCCGCTTGATCGCGACCTCGACCACGTTCGTATTGCTGTCGAAGTTCATGTCCCAGACCATCTCGGCGATGACGGTCTTCGAGAGGATCTCGCCCTGGCGGCGCGCCAGCAGCGCCAGCAGCGCGAACTCCTTGGCGGTCAGGTCCAGGCGCTGGCCCTGGCGCTGGGCCTTGCGGGCGATCAGGTCGACCTGCAGGTCGCCGACGCGCAGCAGCGTGGTCTCCTGCGCGCGGCCGCGGCGCGTCAGCACCTGCAGGCGCGCGAACAGTTCGAGGAAGGAGAAGGGCTTGACGAGGTAGTCGTCGGCGCCGCCCTGCAGGCCGCGCACGCGGTCTTCGACGCCGTCGCGCGCGGTCAGCATGATCACCGGCGTGTTCTTGACCGCGCGCAGCGACTTCAGCACTGCGAAGCCGTCCAGGCCGGGCAGCATCACGTCCAGCACGATCACGTCGAAGTCGTAGTGCAGGGCGAGGTGCTGGCCGTCGATGCCGTCGAAGGCGAGGTCGACCGTGCAGCCCTGCTCACGCAGGCCCTGCTCCAGGTACTCCGCGGTCTTTCGCTCATCCTCGACGATCAGAACCCTCACTTGGCGGTGACCTCATGTTGCGGCGGATGGCCACCGTTGCCCTTGCGCGCGGCGCGCGCCTCCTTGCGCTTCACGTACCAATGATGCGCGCGGTCCAGGTAGAGGTAGACGATCGGCGTCGTGAACAGCGTCAGCATCTGCGACAGGATCAGGCCGCCGACCATCGCGTAGCCCAGCGGGCGGCGCAGTTCGGAGCCGGCACCGTGGCCCAGCATCAGCGGCAGGCCCGACAGCAGTGCGCACATCGTCGTCATCATGATCGGGCGGAAGCGCAGCACGCAAGCCTCGTAGATCGCCTCTTCGGGCTTCATGCCGCGGTCGCGCTCGGCGTGCAGCGCGAAGTCCACCATCATGATGCCGTTCTTTTTGACGATGCCGATCAGCAGGATGATGCCGATCAGCGCGATCACCGAGAGGTCGTAGCCGCCGGCCATCAGGATCAGCAGCGCGCCGACGCCGGCCGAGGGCAGGGTCGAGAGGATCGTCAGCGGGTGGATGTAGCTCTCGTACAGCAGGCCCAGCACGATGTAGACGGCGATCAGCGCCGCGGCGATCAGGTAGGGCTGGGTGCGCAGCGAATCGCCGAAGGCCTGGGCCGCGCCCTGGAAGGTGCCGCTCAGCGTGGCCGGCACGCGCATCTCGTCCTGCGCCTGCTGGATCTTCTGCACCGCCTCGCCCAGCGAGGTGCCCGGGCGCAGGTTGAACGAGACCGTCACCGCCGGGAACTGGCCCTGGTGGTTCACGGTCAGGTAGCCGGTGCGCGAGGTGTCGACCTTCACGAAGGTCGACAGCGGGACCTGCTGGCCGGTGACGGGCGAGCTGATGTAGATCTGGTCGAACAGGCGCGCGTCGCGCTGCAGGGCCGGCGTCACTTCAAGCACCACGTTGTAGCTGTTGAGCTGCGTGAAGTACTGGGCGACCTGGCGCTGGCCGATGGCGTCATAGATCGTCGCGTCGATCACCGCGGGCGTGATGCCGAAGGTGGAGGCGCGTTCGCGGTCGATCGTCAGGTTGGCAATCGGCGCGGCGTTCTGCTGGTCACTGGTGACGTCGGTGAGGCCGTCGAGCGTGGCGAGCTTGGCGGTGATCTTCGGCGCCCAGGTGTTCAACTCTTCCAGGTCGGTGTCCACCAGCGTGTACTGGTACTGGGTGCGCGACTGACGGGCACCGACGTTGATGTCCTGGCCGGCCTGCATGTAGAGCGTCACGCCCGTCACCTTGGCGAGCTTGGGGCGCAGCCGGGCGATGATCTCGTCGGCGGTCGCGGTGCGGCCCTCGTCCTTGGGCCGCAGGCCCATGAAGATGTTGCCCTGGTTGAAGGTGGAACTGCCCACGGCCACGCCGAAGCCCGTCACGTCGGGATCCTGGCGGACGACGTCGGCCAGCGCCTGCATGCGGCCGTACATGGCGACCGAGGAGATGTCCTGGCCGGCGACGGCCTGGCCGCCGATGAAGCCGGTGTCCTGCTGCGGGAAGAAGCCCTTCGGGATGACGATGAACAGGGCAACCGTGGCGGCCACCGTGGCGAGGAAGCTCATCAGCGTCAGGAACTGATGGCGCAGCACGAAGTGCAGGCCGCGCTTGTAGCCGTCGAGCAGCCAGTCGAAGCCCTTCTCGAAGGCCGCGAAGACCTTGCCGTGCGGCACGTCGTGCGTGTTGCGCAGGAAGCGCGAGCACAGCATCGGCGTCAAGGTCAGCGAGACGATCACGCTGACGGCGATGGTCAAGGTCACCGTCACCGCGAACTCGCGGAACAGCCGGCCGACGATGCCGCCCATCAGCAGCAGCGGGATGAACACGGCCACCAGCGAGACGGAGATCGAGACGATGGTGAAGCCGATCTCGCCGGCGCCCTTCAGCGCCGCCTCCATCCGGGGCATGCCCTCCTCGATGTGCCGGTAGATGTTCTCCAGCATCACGATCGCGTCGTCGACGACGAAGCCGACCGCGATGGTCAGCGCCATCAGCGAGAGGTTGTCCAGGCTGTAGTTGAGGACGTACATCATCGCCGCCGTGCCCAGGATGGCCAGCGGCACGGTGATGCTGGGGATGATCGTGGCCGCCACATCGCGCAGGAACACGAAGATCACCAGCACGACGAGGCCGATCGACAGCACCAGCGTGAACTCGACGTCCTTCACCGAGGCGCGGATCGTCTGCGTGCGGTCGATCAGCTTGTTGATCGTGATCGAGGGCGGGATCGACTCGCGCAGCTTGGGCAGCGCCGCCTCGATGCGGTCCACCGTCTCGATGACGTTGGCGCCGGGTTCCTTGGTGATGGCCAGCAGGATGGTGCGGCCGTTGGTGATCTTGGCGTCGGGGTCGGCGCCGGCGGCGCCGTAGGCCCAGGCGGCCTGCTTGGAGTTCTCGGGGCCGTCGATGGCCACGCCGATGTCGCGGATGCGGATCGGCGCGCCGTTCTTGTAGGCGATGACCACGTCGTTCCAGGGCTTGGCGCTCAGGATCTGGTCGTTGGTGTCGACGTTGAAGGAATGACTGGGACCGTCGATCGTGCCGGTGGGGCTGCTGACGGTGGCGTTGGCGATCACGCCGCGCACGTCCTCCAGCGACAGGCCCAGGTTCTTCAGCCGCGCCGGGTCCACCTGGACGCGCACCGCGGGCTTCTGCTGGCCGAAGATGTTGACCAGGCCCACGCCCTGGATGCGCGAGATCTGCTGGGCCAGCACGTTGTCGGCGTAGTCGTTGACCTTGATCAGCGGCAGCACCGGCGACTGCACGGCGAAGATGACGATCGAGGTGTCCGCCGGATTGATCTTGCGGAAGCTCGGCGGGCTCGGCAGGTTCTTGGGCAACTGGCCGGTGGCCGCGTTGATGGCGGTCTGCACATCGAGCGCGGCGCCGTCGATCGCGCGGTCCAGGTCGAACTGCAGCGAGATCTGCGTCTGGCCCAGCGAACTGGTGGACGTCATCTGCGTCAGGCCGGGGATCAGCGAGAACTGGCGCTCCAGCGGCTGGGCCACGTTGGCGGCCATGGTCTCGGGACTCGCTCCAGGTAAGCGCCCGGTGACTTGAATGGTCGGAAAGTCGACCTGCGGCAGCGGCGCCACCGGCAGCAGCGGCCAGGCCGCCAGGCCGATCAGCAGCACCGCCAGCCCGAGCAGCGTGGTGCCGATCGGCCGCTTGATGAAGGTTGCGGAAATACTCACTTCGAGGCTCCCGATGCCGCACCGGAAGCGGCCTTGGAGGCCGCCGTCGATGCTGCAGTGGCGGCCTCGACGACGTGCGCGCCGGGCTGCAGGCGGTACTGGCCTTCGGTGACGACGCGCTCGCCGGCCTGCAGGCCCTTGCCGACGACGGTCTTCTCACCGATCGTCTCGGTCACATCCAGCGGCTGCATGCGCACCTGTTGGCCTTCGACGACGTAGGCGAAGTTGCCGTCCTGGCTGCGTTGCACGGCGGCGGTCGGAATCGTGATGGCGTTTTCCTGGTCGCCCAGCACGACGCGCGCGTCGACCGACTGGCCCGGCCACAGCTTGTGCGCGGCGTTCGGGAAGTGGCCCTTCAGCGCGATCGTGCCGGTGGTGGTGTCGATCTGGTTGTTCAGCAGCACCAGGTGGCCGGTGGCGAGCACCTCGCGGCTGCCGCGGTCGATCGCCTCGACGACCAGCGCTTTGGCGCCGCGCTGGCCCCGTGTGGCGTTGAGCGCCGCGTTGATCTGCTGGAAGTTCGACTCGGGCAGGCTGAACTGCACGGCGATCGGGTCGATCTGGTTGATGACCAGCAGGCCGTTGGCGTCGGCGGCGTGGACGATGTTGCCGGCATCCACCAGGCGGGCGCCGACGCGGCCGGAGATCGGCGCGGTAATCGTCGTGTAGCTCAGTTGCACGCGGGCGGCGTTGATGGTCGCGTCGTCCGTCTTGACGGTGGCGGCGAGCTGGGCGACCAGCGCCTTCTGCGTGTCGAGCTGCTGCTGGCTGGTCGCGTCTTCCTTGATCAGCTGGCCGTAGCGGGCCAAGTCGGCGCGGGCGTTGGCGAGCTGGGCCTCGTCGCGGGCCTTCTGGGCCTCGGCCTGCTGCAGCGTGGCCTGGAAGCTGCGAGGGTCGATGCGGGCCAGCACCTGGCCGGCCTTGACGTCTTCGCCTTCCTTGAAGCCGAGACTCTCCAGCGCGCCGTCGACCCGCGTGCGCACGGTGACCGAGGACACCGGCAGCACCGCGCCGATACCCGACAGCGCGATCGGCACCGTCTCGCTCTTGGCCACGGCGCTGCGCACCGGCACCGGCGGCTGCTGCGGCCGTTCCTTCTTGGTGTCGGACTTGAAGACGCCGGACGCCCACAGCGCGCCGACGATCACCAGCACGGCGACGACGGTCCAGATCCAGGTCTTGCCGGCCTGGGCGGCCGCGGAGTTTTGTACGGGGGCGGACATGGGAGAACTCACGATTCGTTGACTCGGTTTACTTGTTCGATGCGGTGCGGGCGTCGGCGCCCCGCGTCGCCAGCGGCGCGGCCTGCCAGCCTCCGCCGGTGGCCTTGATCAGCGCGACGCTGGCGGCGTATTGGCGGCCGACCAGCTGCAGCGCCGTGCGCTCGTTGGTCAGCGACAGCGTCTGCGCGGTGATGACGGACAGGTAGGTGGTGGTGCCGGCGCGGTACTGGCTCAGCGCGACGCGCTCGGCTTCGCGCGACGCGGCGACGGCGGCGTCCTGGGCCACGCGTTCCTGCGCCAGGTCGTTCAGCGCGGCGAGGTTGTCCTCGACCTCCTGGAAGCCGGCCAGCACCGTCTGGCGGTAGCTGGCCGCGGCGGCGTCGAAGGCGGCCTGCGCCTGTGCGTTCTGCGCCTTGCGGGCACCGCCGTCGAACAGCGTGGCGGCCAAGGTCGTGCCGAGCGCCCAGACGCGGCCGGGCGCGGAGAACCAGTCGCCGAAGCCGGCGCCCTGGTAGCCGCCGCTGGCGCCGAGACCGATGCTCGGGTACCAGGCGGATTGGGCGACGCCGATGTTGGCGTTGGCCGCGGCTACCCGCGCCTCGGCGCCGGCGACATCGGGGCGGCGCTCCAGCAGTGCGGACGGCACGAGATCGGGCATCGCGGGAATGGCGAGGCTCGGCTCGGCCGGCGCCAGCGCGAAGTTCGCCGGCGTCTTGCCGAGCAGCACGGCCAGCGCGTGCTCGAGCTGGCGGCGGGTCAGGTCGACGTCGATCGCCTGCGCCTCGGCGCCGGAGAGCGTCGCCTGGGCCAGCGCCACGTCCGAGCGGGTGTTGGTGCCGGCGCGGAACTGGGCCTGCGTGATCGAGAGCGACTTGCGGTAGCCCTCCAGCGTGCGGGCGTACAGGGCCTTCTGCTGATCGGCGAGGCGTAACTGCACGTAGTTGTTGACGACGGCGGCCTGCACCGCGAGCCGTGCGGCGGCGAGATCGGCCGCGCTGGCCTGCGCGCTGGCGCCGGCCGCTTCCACCTGGCGGCTGACGCGGCCCCACAGGTCGGGCTCCCAGGCGGCCTGCAGCGACCACGCGTGGCTGTTGCCGAGCGTACTCTTGCCGCTACCGATCGCGCGGGCACGGCTGGCGGAGGCGTCGACCCCGATGGTGGGATACCAGGCCGCCTGCGCACCCTGCACGAGCGCCTGGGCCTGGGCATATTGAGCCTGGGCGGCGGCGAGGGTCTGGTTGGCTTGCGTGGCCTCGTCGACGAGGGCGTTCAGCACCGGATCGCCGAAGGCGGTCCACCAGGCACCGGCCTCGATGGCAGCGCCGCTGCCGGCCTGGCGCCAGGGGCCGTCTTCCTTGAAGGCCAGCGTGGCGCCGGGCGGCGGGGCGGGGCGGACGTAGTCGGGGCCGACGGCGCATGCGCTGAGCATCAGCGTTAGCAGCAGCACGGCGGACGGCAGGGAGGGCGAATGGGGGCGCATGGGCAGCAAAGCGGGAAGGTGAGCGGACTGTAGGAAGCTGGCCTAGACGCCACGCTGTCCGTTGAATGACAAGATTGTCAGTTTCACGCCAGACGATGCGGCGCGCCATACTGCGCGATTCCAAAATGGAGGAGTTCCATGAAGCAGTGGATTGCGGGTGCGGCGGTTGCCGTGATGACCATGCTGGCCTGCCAGGCGGCCGAGCCGGATGCGGCGCTGCGGGCGGCCGTGGCCGGTGCTCAGCGCACGCCCGAGAACGCGGCGCGGGACGGCTGGCGGCATCCGGTCGAGACGCTGAGCTTCTTCGGCATCCGGCCGGATCAGACGGTGGTCGAGCTGATCCCCGGCGGCGGCTGGTACACCGAGATCCTGGCGCCTTACCTGCGCGACCACGGGCGGCTCATCGTCGCCGGCTCCGATCCGAAGAGCGTTGGCGGCCAGCGTCAGCAGCAGCGCTTCGACGCCAGCCCGGCCGTCTATGGCCGCGTGCAGGTGGGCATGCTGGACGCGAAGAACGGCCGCTTCGACTTCGGCCCGCCCGGCAGCGCCGACCTGGTGCTGACCTTCCGCAACACGCACAACTGGGTGGAACTGGGCGAGGTGCAGACGCGCGCCGTCTACCAGGCCGCCTTCGACGCGCTCAAATCTGGCGGCGTGCTCGGCGTGACCGACCACCGGCTGCCCGAGTCGCGCCCGCAGGACGCGCAGGCCAGCACCGGCTACCTGCACCAGAGCTTTGTCGTGAAGGTGGCCGAAAGCGTCGGCTTCCGCCTCGCCGGCAGCAGCGAGATCAATGCGAACCCGAAGGACGATGCCGACCATGAAGGCGGCGTCTGGGCCCTGCCGCCGACCTATGCGAACAAGGACAAGGACCGCGCGAAGTACCAGGCGATCGGCGAGAGCGATCGGATGACCTTGAAGTTCGTCAAGCCGTGAGCCCGAACATCGCCGTGATCGGCCCCGGTCGCTTGGGCCGGACCCTGGCGCTGGCGCTGGCGGCGCGGGGCGAGACGATCTGCGCCGTGGGGGCGCGAATGCAGCCGCCCGAGGCCCTGGCCGTGCGCATCGGCGGGCCGTGCCTGGCGACGAGCCCGGAAGCGGCCGTCGAATGCGCGGAGCTGGTCTTCTTGACGGTGCCCGACGATGCGATCGCGCCGCTGGCGGCTGCGTTGCCCTGGCGGGCGGGGCAGGCGGTGGTGCATTGCAGTGGCGCGACGGAACTGGCGGCCCTCGCGCCGGCAAAGGCTGCGGGCGCGCGCGTCGGCGGTTTCCATCCGCTGCAGATCTTTTCCGACCCCGAGCGGGCGCTGGCGCTGCTGCCGGGCAGCGCTGTGGCGCTGGAGGCCGAGGACGCGGCGTTGGCGGCCGAGCTGGGCCGTCTTGCCGGGCTGCTGGGCATGAGGCCCTTGACGCTGCAGCCCGGTACGCGTGCGGCGTACCACGGCGCGGCCAGCTTCGCGGCGAGCTTCCTGCTGTCGATGCTGGACGAGGCGGCGCAGGTCTGGGGCGCCATCGGTCTGCCGCAAGACCTGGCCCTGCAGGCCCTGCTGCCACTGGCGCGTGGCACGCTGGACGCCGCCGAGGCGCGCGGCCTGGCCGGCTCGCAAGCCGGGCCGATCTCGCGCGGTGATGCGGGCGTGGTGGCGGCCCATCTGAAGGCCTTCGATGCGCTGGGCGGCGCGCATGGGGCCTTCTATCGCGAGTTGTCGCGGCGGCAGCTCACGCTGGCGCGGGCGAGCGGTCGTCTGGACGAGGCCAGCGTGCAGAGGCTGGAGCGACTGCTGGATTGACCCCTGCCGGGCCGAGGCAAAAAAAAGCCCGAGATCTTGCAATCTCGGGCTGAATCCACCATTGAGGCGGTGGAGGAGACAAACGGTGCGCCACTAAGAAACTGGGGATTGCCGAACAATCTCAATCGCTGTTGCAACGCTTGGATCCAATTCTAGCGCCAGCTTATGCTGCGCCGCAATAATTTCCTCTCAAAAAGATGTGGAGTAATGCTCCACCGGGCAAAGAACGAAGGAGTTTTCGACGATGGAATGCACGATCAACTGGATGGGCGCCGCTCAAGGCATGAGCTTCGTGGCCGAAACCGGCAGCGGTCATCTGCTGACGATGGACGGCGCGCCGGACGGCGACGGACGAGACCTGGCCCCGCGCCCGATGGAAACCGTGCTGGCCGGCACGGGCGGCTGTACGGCTTATGACGTGGTCCTGATCCTGAAGCGCGGCCGCCACGACGTGCGCGGCTGCCAGGTCAGCCTGAAGGCGGAGCGGGCCGACACCGAACCCAAGGTGTTCACGGCGATCCACATGCACTTCACGGTCACCGGACGCGGGCTGAAGCAGGAGGTGGTCGAGCGGGCGGTCGCGCTGTCGCACGAGAAGTACTGCTCGGCCAGCATCATGCTGGCCAAGACCGCGAAGATCACGACCTCCGTGGAGATCGTCGAGGCCTAAAGATAGTGGGCCGTCAGGGTCATCACCCGGGCGGCCAACCGCATCAGGCCCTGGACCGGGGCTGGCAGCAGCCGGGCGCCGGCGGCCAGCGCCTCGTCGGCGTGACGCGCCTCGTCGTCGCGCATGCGGGTGACGATGGCGCGTGAGGCGAGGTCGGTTTCCGGCAGACGGTCCAGATGGCTGGCGAGATGCTGTTCGACCTGCCGTTCCGTCTCGACGACGAAGCCGAGGCTGATGCGGTCGCCGGCCAGGCCCGCGAGGGTGCCGAGCGCGAAGGCGCCGCCGTACCAGAGTGGGTTGAGCCGGCTGGTGTGGGTGCCGAGTTCATGCACGCGTTGGCTCGTCCAGGCCAGGTGATCGAGCTCTTCGCGTGCCGCGTGTTCGAAATGAGACCGCAGTGTCGGACTGCGGCTGACGAGCGCCTGGGACTGATAGAGTGCCTGCGCGCAAACCTCGCCGACGTGGTTGACACGCATCAAGGCGCCGGCGAGTTGGCGCTCGTCCTTCGACAGCGACGCGGTCGGGGCTGACGCCTTGGGCGTCGGGCTCGAGGACCGAGGTGTGGCGAACACGGTGCGCAATCCCTCGTCCAGACTGGAAAGTAGGCGGTCTCGAGCAGAAAGCGGCGAACGGTGCGACATTAGAGGGCTTGGAAGGGCGGGGCTCGTGCAATTCGGCGGGCAGTCTACCCGGCCTCCAAAAGGTGCCTTTTGGCTCACATCGCACTCGCGGCAATATGTCTGTTTTGTGAGTCTGGGCTGATGTTGTTCATCGACAACGTATTTTCAAAATTTATCTATTCGGAACTTCCCTAGGGGATGTGTCGTCTGGTGCAATGCAGCGACTTCCACTGGGAGGTTTGCCCAAGACGTCTTGCTAAGCCTTGTTCAGAGGTGTTCGCAAACAGGGCTTCGTTGAATTTTTAGGAGTAACTAATGAAAAAATCTATCGTTGCATTGGCTGTGCTGAGCTCGGTGGCCGGTATGGCTTCCGCTCAATCGTCGGTCACCCTGTTCGGTGTGATTGACCTCGCGACCCGCTACACGAAGTCCAATGGCGAGTCGAAGATGAACCTGTCCAAGGACGGTTTGAACAGCAGCCGTATCGGCGTGCGCGGCGTCGAAGACCTCGGCGGCGGCCTGAAGGCTGGCTTCTGGCTGGAAAGCGGCCTGAGCGCCGACACCGGCGCGGGTGGCTCGACGACCGCTGGCTACTGGAATCGTCGCTCCACCGTGAGCCTGATGGGCGATTTCGGTGAAGTCCGCCTGGGTCGTGACAAGACCGCTACGCAGTTGCTGATGGACGACTTCGATCCTTACGGTGACGTCGGCCAGGGGGCCATGTACAACACGTACTCGACCCTGGGCAGCGAAGGTGCTCAAGTCTTCGGCGATTCGACCCAGAACCGCAACAACAACCAGGCTATCTACATCGCTCCGGGCAACCTGGGCGGCTTCTATGGCCAATTGAACGTTGCTGCCGGTGAAGGCACTGGTTTCGCGGGCGCCCTCGGCCAGAAGCAAGTCAGCGGCCGTGTCGGCTACAAGCTGGACGCCCTGCACGTCGCCGGCGGCCTGAACCAGACTACCATCGATGGTGCGCCTGACAAGCTCAAGCTGGGCACGATCGCTGGTTCGTACGATTTCGGCGTGGTCAAGCCGGCCCTGATCTATACGCAAGTCAAGTACGGCGCGCGCAAGCAGGACAACTGGACGATCGCTGCCACGGCGCCGGTCGGCCCGGGCCTGATCCTGGCTTCGTACACGAACAGCAAGTTCAACGACACCGCTCGCGTGGCTGGTCTGGGCGACAAGGCTGACCACTACTCGGTCGGCTATGTGTACAACCTGTCCAAGCGCACTGCTCTGTACGGCAACGTGAGCGAGATCAAGAACAAGGGCGCTTCCGCCTTTGCTCTGGCCGATGCTTACAACCCCGTCAAGAACGGTTCGTCGGGCAGCGTCGACGTCGGTATCAAGCACGCCTTCTGATCGTCGACGCGCTTAGGCGCATCGCAAGGCCGCCCTCGGGCGGCCTTTTTGCTTTCTGACCGTCAAGTCACCTGAGCGACAGGGTTAGCTCTTGTTGGTTGATGACAACAGAGCCTCACTGGTTTCGGGATGTTCCCTGAGAATGGGCCGGTTGTTCCCCTATATCCCTATAAGCAGGAGACATCGATGAAAAAAGCAACTCTGGTCCTGGGCCTGGTGGCCGCGAGCACGAGCGCTGCGTGGGCTCAGTCCAGCGTGACCATGTACGGCATCGTGGACGCGGGCTTGCGCTACTCCAGCAACGCCAACCCTGGCGGAGCGAAGAAGCTGATGTCCAACAGCGGTATGTCGCAAAGCCGCTTGGGGTTCAACATCAACGAAGACATGGGTGGCGGTCTGCGTGCGATCGCCAACCTGGAGCACCGTCTTTCGTTGGACACCGGCACCACCGCCGCTTCCTCGCCGGCCGGTGTTTTCTGGTTCCAGTCCTGGGTGGGTCTGGCATCGAACGATTTCGGCATTGTCACGCTGGGTCGCCAGTACAACATCCTGTTCGACCTGAACGCCTCGACCTTCTCGTCCTACAAGTACTCCACCTACATCGATCAGTACAAGCCTGAACTGGGCATGACGCTGAACAATCGTCAGGACAATATGGTGAAGTACAAGTTCATCGCAGGCCCGGTTACCGGTGAACTGCAGGTGAGCGCGGGTGAGAACAGCGCGGTCGACAAGTCGGCCGGCGGCGCGCTCAAGTACTCCGACGGCGCCTGGGCCTTCGGCGGCGGCTACCTCGAGACGGAAGGTGCCACCGCGGCGACGTCTGCCGGCAAGAAGGTCAAGGGCACGATGCTCGGCGGCGCTTATTCTTCTGGCCCGATCTACATCAATCTGTCCTGGATGAAGAACAAGTTCGACGCCGGCGCGAACGTCCTGGCGGCGACCTACGCGGCCGGTTTCTTGAACGGCCAGTCGATGGGGCCCCTGTACACGGGTGCAGCTGTTCCGCTGACCTCGTCCCAGTCGCGCGACATGATCATGTTCGGCGGCACCTACCAGCTGACCACGCAGATCAACCTGGGCGCCGAGTACTACCACATGGAGCACAAGGTCGACCTGACGGGCAGGAAGTACAAGTCCGACTACATCTCCTTCGTGGCCGACTATGCGTTCTCGAAGCGCACCGACGCCTACTTCGAAGCCGATCGCACAAACCTGAAGGGTGGCGAAACCTATTTGACGACCGGGTACACCCGCCGCTACAACGCAATGGTCGGTCTGCGTCACCGCTTCTGATCGTCAGCGTTTCGCGACCAGTCGAACCGAAACGGGCCGCTTTGCGGCCCGTTTTTCTTTTCGTGCGGCAAGGCCGCATAAACTGGACTCAATGTTCGTCTTCATCCTCCGCCGTCTTGTCCAGGCTCTGATCGTGATGCTCGCGGTGGCTTTCATCGCGTTCATGCTGTTCCAGTACGTCGGCGACCCAGTCAGCAATATGTTGGGGCAGGATGCGACGCCCGAGCAGCGCGCCGAGTTGCGCCGGCAACTGGGTCTCGATGCGGCCTTCCCGGTCCAGTTCGCGCATTTCGTCGCGAACGCGGTGCAGGGGGATTTCGGACTCAGCTTGCGCCAGGGGCGCCAGGTGTCGAGCCTGATCGTCGAGCGCTTTCCGGCCACGCTGGAGCTGTCGCTCGTTGCTGCGCTGATCGCTCTTGGTGCCGGTATTCCGCTGGGCGTCTATGCCGCACTGCGGCGAGGTCGTTTCGGCGCCCAGTTGCTGATGATGCTGTCGCTGCTCGGCGTATCGCTGCCGACCTTTCTGATCGGCATTCTGCTGATCCTCGTTTTCGCGGTGTTGCTGAAGTGGTTGCCGAGCTTCGGCCGCGGCGACGTCGTGGCCTTCGGCCCCTGGACCACCGGCCTGTTGACCGCCGATGGTCTGCGCCACCTGTTGCTGCCCGCCGTCACGCTCGCCGTCTTCCAACTGACCTTGATCATGCGTCTCGTGCGCGCCGAGATGCTGGAGGTCCTGCGCACGGACTACATCAAGTTCGCCCGCGCCCGGGGGCTCAGCGATCGTGCCATCTACTTCGGGCACGCGTTGAAGAACACGCTCGTGCCCGTGATTACCATCACCGGCCTGCAGCTCGGGTCGCTGATCGCGTTCTCGATCATCACCGAGACCGTCTTCCAGTGGCCCGGCATGGGCCTGCTGTTCATCCAGGCCGTGCAGTTCGCGGACATTCCGGTTATGGCCGCCTACCTGTGCCTGATTTCGCTGATCTTCGTCACCATCAATCTGGCGGTGGATCTTCTCTATTTCAGCGTCGACCCGCGGCTGCGCGCGGAAGGCAAGGCGCACTGACGATGGCCGGCATGTTTACCCGCTTTTTCGACGGCGACGTCTGGCATTCGTTCCGTTCCTCGCCCGTGGCGATCGCGGCGGCGCTCATCGCCGTGGCCTGTCTCTTCTGCGCCTGTTTCGCGGAATGGGTGGCGCCCCATAACCCTTTCGATCTGGCATCACTGGAGCTGATGGACGCACGGCTACCGCCAGCGTGGGTGGAGGGCGGCAGCGGCAAGTACCTGCTTGGCACCGATGATCAGGGCCGCGACATCCTCTCCGCGTTGATGTACGGCGCGCGTATCTCGCTGCTGGTCGGCTTCGCCTCGGTGCTGCTGTCGATGGTGCTGGGCGTCGGCCTCGGTCTTTTGGCCGGCTTCGTCGGCGGCAGGGTCGATGCCTTCATCATGCGCGTCTGCGATGTGATGCTGTCCTTCCCGTCGATCCTGATCGCGCTGCTGATCGATGGCGTCGGCCGTGCGCTGTATCCGAACGCGCATGACGTGCTGGCCTTCCTGGTGCTGATCCTGGCGATCTCGCTGTCCGGCTGGGTGCAGTACGCGCGCACCGTGCGCGGCTCCACGCTGGTCGAGCGCAACAGGGAATACGTCCAGGCCGCCCGCGTGATTGGTGTTCGTCCGCTGCGCATCATGCGGCGCCACGTGCTGCCCAACGTCCTCGGGCCGGTGCTGGTGCTGGCGACGCTGCAAGTTGCCGCGGCGATCATCACGGAGGCCACGCTGTCCTTCCTCGGCGTCGGCGTGCCGCCGACGAGTCCTTCCCTCGGCACGCTGATCCGCGTCGGCAACGATTTCCTGTTCTCCGGCGAATGGTGGATCACGATTTGGCCCAGCGCGATGCTGGTGTTGATTGCGCTGAGCGTGAACCTGCTGGGTGACTGGCTGCGCGACGCGCTGAATCCGCGGCTGCGCTGAGGTGAAGAGTTAGCGATGAGCAGCCCCACGTCCTTGCTTGAAGTCCGCCACCTGCGGGTGGAATTCCCGACCCGGCGTGGCACCCTGCTCGCGCTGGACGATGTGTCCTTCGACATAGCGCCGGGCGAGATCCTCGGCGTGGTCGGCGAATCCGGCGCCGGCAAGTCGCTGACCGGCGCGGCCATCATCGGTCTGCTGGATCCGCCGGGGCGCATCGCTAGCGGCGAGATCCTGCTCGACGGGCGGCGCATCGACAACCTGCCCTATGAGCAGATGCGCCGCATCCGCGGCCGGCAGATCGGCGCCATCTTCCAGGATCCGTTGACCTCGCTGAACCCGTTGTATACGGTCGGCCGCCAACTGGTCGAGACGATCACGACGCATCTGGGCCTGGGCGCCGCGCAGGCGCGCAGGCGCGCCATCGAGCTGCTGGAGGAGACCGGCATCCCGGCAGCCGGGCAGCGCATCGACCAGTACCCGCACCAGTTCTCGGGCGGCATGCGCCAGCGTGTCGTGATCGCGCTTGCGCTGGCGGCCAACCCGAAGCTGATCGTCGCCGACGAGCCGACGACGGCGCTCGATGTCTCGATCCAGGCCCAGATCATCTCGCTGCTCAAGCGTGTCTGCCGGGAGCAGGGCGCCGCGGTGATGCTGGTCACGCACGACATGGGCGTGATCGCAGAGACCTGCGACCGCGTCGCCGTGATGTATGCGGGCCGGCTGGCCGAGGTGGGCCCGGTGGCCGAAGTGATCCATCGGCCGGCGCATCCATACACCGCCGGCCTGATGGGCTCGATCCCCGCGATGGACGAAGACCGCGAACGCCTGCTGCAGATCGACGGCTCGATGCCGCGGCTGAATGCTGTTCCCCCGGGTTGTGCCTACAACCCTCGCTGTCCGAAGGTCTTCGATCGCTGTCGCGTCGAGCGGCCGGATCTGATGGAGGTCGAGGGAACGCGGGCGGCCTGCTGGCTGCATTCGGTGCAGACGGAGCTGGTGCGATGAGCAACACGCCGCTGGTCGAGGTGCGGGATCTCTCCAAGACTTTCGATGTCTCGCTGCCTTGGCTGAACCGCGTGCTCGAGCGGAAGGGGCGGCTCTTCGTCCATGCGGTGGACGGCGTCAGTTTCGCCATCGAGCGCGGCACGACACTGGCGCTGGTGGGCGAATCGGGCTGCGGCAAGAGCACCGTGGCGCGCCTGCTGGTGGGCCTGTACGAGCCGACGCGCGGCAGCGTCAGCTTCGACGGCACCGACGCGGCGCTCACGCTCGCATCGCGGGACGGCCTGGCGCTGCGGCGCCGCATGCAGATGATCTTCCAGGATCCCTATGCCTCCCTGAACCCGCGCTGGAAGGTGCAGGAGATCGTCGCCGAGCCGCTGCGCGAGCACGGCCTGGTCAGCGGGGCCGGCGAATTGCGCGAGCGGGTCGGCGAACTGCTGCGATCGGTGGGCCTGGCGGCATCCGATGGCGAGAAGTTCCCGCACCAGTTCTCCGGCGGCCAGCGTCAGCGGATCTCGATCGCCCGCGCGCTGGCGACGCAGCCGGAGTTCCTCGTCTGCGACGAACCGACCTCGGCGCTGGATGTGTCGGTGCAGGCGCAGGTGCTGAACCTGATGAAGGATCTGCAGCGGCAGCGCGGCTTGTCCTATCTGTTCATCTCGCACAACCTGGCGGTCGTGCGCCACGTGGCCGATCGGGTCGGCGTGATGTACCTGGGGCGCTTGGTCGAACTGGCGCCCAAGGCCGAGCTGTTCGCACGGCCACGCCACCCCTACACGCGCATGCTGCTCGATGCGATTCCGGACATCCACATGAGCGGGCGCAGCCGCACGCCGGTGCAGGGCGAGGTGCCGAACCCGCTGCAGCCGCCGAGCGGCTGTAGCTTCCATCCGCGTTGCCCGCATGCGAACGAGCGCTGCAAGGCCGAGCGGCCATTGCTGCGCATGGACGGCCCGGGCGTGCAGGTGGCCTGCCACGCGGTGGAGGAGGGGCGGATCTAGCCCCTCAGCGCTTGTCCGGCGCTGCCGAGGCCGCGGGAGTTGGGGCGCTGGCGGCCTGGGCTGGTTTGGACGGGACCAATGGCCCCTTCTGGCCGCAGCCCATCAGCAGTACGGCGCCGAGCGCCAGCACCGACAGGCCTACACTGCGCGGCAGTCTTTTCTTGTCGTTCATCCCTGGAAGTTTATCGTCCATGTCCCAAGCCCCCGCCGCTACGCCGCTGACCGATGCCGACTATCACGCCAAGACGCAGGCGTTGCTGGACGGCCTGGAGGCGCTGCTCGACCGCTGGCTGGACGAGGACGTCGTCGACATCGACACGCACCGCACCGGCGGCCTGCTGGAGTTGAGCCTGCCGGGTGGCAGCAAGATCGTCATCAACACCCAGCCGCCGCTGCAGGAGATCTGGCTGGCCGCCCGCGGCGGCGGTTTCCACTTCCGCTATTGCGACGGCCGCTGGCTGGACACGAAGACGTCCGACGAGTTCCACGCCGTGTTGTCCGAGCACGCCAGCCTGCAGGCCGGCAAGCGCTTGGATTTCGGCGCTTGAACTTCAGCGCTTGAACAGGTCGAGGATGCTCTTCTTCTCGTCCTCGGAGCCCTGCTGAGGCAGCTTGGTGTCGTCGCCCCCGAGCGTGTGCACGCCGGCATTGCCGCTGTACTCGTCGTAGTACCACTCGCCACCGACGTTGACGACGCCTTCGGGCACCGGTTGATCCTCGATCGGCGCGTTGCGCAGCGCGAAGCTCGCGTACTCGATCCAGACCGGCAGCGCGAGGCCGCCGCCGGTTTCGCGGTCGCCGAGCTTGCGCGGCGTGTCGTAGCCGATCCAGGCCACGGCGACCATCTCCTTCTGGTAGCCGTTGAACCAGGCGTCCATCGAGTCGTTCGTCGTACCGGTCTTGCCACCCAGGTCCGGGCGCTTCAGCGTCGCCTGCACCTTGGCGGCGGTGCCGGTGCGCGCGACCTCCTCCAGCAGGCTGTTCATGATGAAGGCGTTGCGCGCGTCGATCGCGCGGCTGTCCTCGCCCAGCGCCACGGTCGGCGCCTCGAACAGCACGCGGCCCTTGGCATCGGTGACGCGTGAGATCAGCTGCGGCGCGACGCGGTGGCCGCCATTGGCGAACACCGCATAGCCCTGCACCATCTGCATCGGCGTGACCGAGCCGGCGCCGAGTGCGGTCGTCAGGTAGGCCGGGTGCTTGTCGGCGTCGAAGCCGAAGCGCGTCACCCACTCCTGCGCATAGCGCGCGCCGATCGACTGCATGATGCGGATCGACACCAGGTTCTTGGACTGCGCTAGCGCGCGGCGCATCGTCATCGGGCCTTCGAACTTGCCGTCGTAATTCTTCGGCTCCCAGGGCTGGCTGCCGGTGGCGCCGGCGTCGAAGAACAGCGGCGCGTCGTTGATGATCGTGGCGGGCGTGAAGCCCTTCTCCAGGGCGCCCGAGTAGATGAAGGGCTTGAAGCCCGAGCCGGGCTGGCGCCAGGCCTGCGTCACGTGGTTGAACTTGTTCTTCGCCCAGTCGAAGCCGCCGACCAGCGCGCGCAGGCGGCCGTTGCGCGGGTCCATCGCGACGAAGGCGCCCTCGACCTCGGGCAGCTGCGTGATCGTCCAGACATCCTTGCCGGCCTTGTCCACGCCCTTGACCACGCGGATGATCGCGCCGCGGCGGATGCGCGTCTTCGGGTTGCCCTTGTCGGCCAGGCCCGAGGTGGCGGGCTTCAGGCCGTCGCCGACGATGGTGATCGACTCACCGCTCTGCAGTGCCGCGACGACCTTCTTCGGATCGGCCTCCAGCACCACGGCAGCCAGGAGTTCGTCGTTGGCCGGGTGGTCAGCCAGGGCCTCGGCAACGCGTGAGTCCAGGTCGGCCGGGTCGCCTGGCAGGTCGGCATAAGCCTCGGGCCCGCGGTAGACCTGACGCTTCTCGTAGTCGAGGATGCCGCGGCGCAGCGCGCGGTAGGCCACGTTCTGCTCGTCGGCACGGATCGTCAGGTAGACATTCAGGCCGCGCGTGTAGGCGTCGTCCCCGTACTGGTTGAAGATCAGTTGGCGCGCCGATTCGGCGACGAACTCGGCATGCGCGGGCAGGTCCGTCACCGTGCGGTAGCGCAACACCTCCGCCTTGGCGGCGTCGCGCTGTTCGGGTGTGATGAAGCCGTTTTCCAGCATCCGCTCGATGATGTACTGCTGGCGCACCTTGGCACGGCGCGGATTGTTGATGGGGTTGTAGGCCGACGGTGCCTTCGGCAGGCCGGCGAGCATCGCAGCTTCAGCGACGGTGACGTCCTTCAGCGGCTTGCCGAAATAGACCTCGCTGGCGGCGGCGAAGCCATAGGCGCGGTGCCCCAGGAAGATCTGGTTCATGTAGATCTCGAGAATCTGCTCCTTGCTCAGCGCGCTCTCGATCTTCAGCGCCAGCAGGATCTCGTAGATCTTGCGGGTGAAGGTCTTCTCGGTGGACAGGTAGAAGTTGCGCGCCACCTGCATCGTGATCGTCGATGCACCCTGGCTGCGCGACTCGCCCACGTTGGCGAGGCCGGCGCGGATGATGCCGAGGTAGTCGACCCCGCCGTGCTGGTAGAAGCGGGCGTCCTCGATCGCCAGCACGGCGTCCTGCATGACCTTGGGAATCTCCTTGATCGCCAGATAGTTGCGCCGCTCTTCGCCGAACTCGCCGAGCAACTGGCCGTCGCTGGAGAGCACGCGCAGCGGCAGCTTGGGGCGGTAGTCGGTCAGGCCGCTGATGTCGGGCAGGTTCGGGTAGGCCATCGCCAATCCCAGGGCGACCAGCAGCGCCAGACCGAAGGCGCACGCCGCGATGATTCCGGCCAGGATCGCGAAGGCACGAAGGACGAAGGAAAGGGCGGGATTGCGAGAAGCAGTACGGGACTCAGAGGGTTTCTGAGAAGTGTTGTTCTTGGCGTCGCTCATGGGCCTCCGATGCGGTGGCCTGATTATAGAAAACCCGAAGCCCGGCTGGCTGTGCCTAAAAAGCGGCAGTCGACCGCGGCGATGACCGTGAACAAATCGGCGGAAAACCGGCGTCTTTCAGTCTTTTACCGCTGGGCCTGCGTGTATGTTACGCAACGGCGCGTTACCGGCTGTGACCCCGAAACCTTGGGGCCTCAACGGCTTTGCTGCTAGCATTCAAGTAACTTATTAATAGTCTGGCAACCAATCTTGCAAATGCTTCCAAATCTGTTCGGGTGTCGGAATCCGGGGGAATCGCGTCATGGGCTTTCTTGACGTACTGTTGGGTCGCAAGCACCCGCCCATGATTGGCTTGGATATCAGCTCGTCAAGCGTCAAGCTGGTCGAACTGGGCCAGAGCGCGAACGGGGAAATGGTGCTCGAGCGGTTTGCCACCGAGTCCTTCGAAAAGGGCTGGATAACCGACGGCCAGATCGAGAAATTCGATGAGGTTGCCGATGCCGTGCGCCGCGTCGTCGCGCGCAGCGGCAGCAAGACCCGCGATGCGGTGCTGGCGATGCCGCAGTCGGCGGTCATCACCAAGAAGATCATGCTGCCGGCCGGTCTGCGCGACGAGGAAATGGAGTTGCAGGTCGAGGCGGAGGCGAACCAGTACATCCCTTTCTCGCTGGATGAAGTGAGCCTTGATTTCTGCGTGATCGGCCCGAGCCCGACCTCGGTCGGTGATGTCGAGGTGCTGATCGCTGCGTCGCGCAAGGATCGCGTCCAGGATCGCCAGGGCCTGGCAGAGGCGGCAGGTTTGCGCCCGGTCATTCTGGATATCGAGTCGCATGCGTCGCGCATGGCCATGGGCCGGCTGATCGCCAATCTGCCCAGTGCCGGCAAGGACGCGCTGGTGGCGCTGTTCGAGATTGGCGCCGACACGACCAGCCTCAAGGTGCTGCGCGACGACGAGATGCTCTACGACCGTGACCAGGCCTTCGGCGGTTCGCAGCTGACGCAGCTGATCTCGCGCCAATATGGTTTCTCGTTCGAGGAAGCCGAGCAGAAGAAACTGTCCAACGATTTGCCGGAAGATTATGAATCTGCCGTGCTGAATCCTTTCGTCGACAGCCTGTCGCAGGAAATCGGCCGTGCGCTGCAGTATTTCTTCACCAGCACGCCGCACCACAAGGTCCACTACGTGATGCTCGCCGGCGGCACCGCGACGCTGCCCGGCCTGAAGGAGCGGGTCACCGAGTTGACGGGATTCGCCTGCATGGTCGTGAATCCGTTCGAGAACATGGCCTTCGGCCCGGCGGTGCGCGAGCCGAAGCTGCGGCGCGAGGCGCCTGCCTATCTGACGGCCTGCGGTCTGGCGATGCGGAGGTTCTTCCAGTGATCCTGATCAACCTGCTGCCGCACCGGGAAGAAAAACGCAGGCGGCGCAAGCAAGCCTTCTTTGTCGGGCTGGGTATGTCGGCAGCGATCGGCGTCGGCATCGTCGTCGCCGCCTTGTTGTTGCTGCAGTATCTGACCTCCGAGCAGCAGCGCCGCAATCAGTACCTGGGCGCCGAGATCGGCCGCCTGGAGGTGCAGATCAAGGATATTGCGAATCTGCGCGCGGAAATCGAATCGCTGAAGTCGCGGCAAAAGGCGGTGGAGGATTTGCAGACCGACCGCAATACGCCGGTCCATCTGCTCAATGAACTCGCCAGCACCGTGCCCGAAGGCATTTACCTGACGACGATCCGGCAGGCCGACAAGATCGTCACGATCAGTGGCATTGCGCAGACCAACGAGCGGATTTCCGAGTTCCTGCGCAATGTGTCGCGCAATTCGGAGTGGCTGGAAAAACCCGAACTGGTGGAGAGCAAGGTGGCGAATCTGAGCACCAACGATCGCGACCAGAAGCGGCTGTTCGACTTCTCGATGCGCGTGTCCATCAAGGCGCCAGCGGCCGAGGCGGCGGCGGGCGCCGCATCCGGTCCCGCGGCCAAGCCGGCCACGCAGTCCTGAACACCATGGCGACCAAGTCACTCAATTTCGACCTGAACGCCTGGTTCGAAGGCGTCCAGGATCAGTTCCGCGGCCTCAATCCGAAGGAGCCCGGCCAGTGGCCGCTGCTGCCCAAGCTGACCGCGTTCATCGCGGCGGCCATCGCAGTTGTCTTGCTGGGCTGGTTTTTGATGCTGTCCGACGTGCAGTCGTCGCTGGACGCCGAACGGGCGCGCGAACCTGCGCTGAAGGAGGACTTCAAGGGCAAGCTGGCCCAGGCCGTCAACCTGCCGGAGCTGCGCAAGCAGAAGAGTCAGGTCGAGGAGTACGTGACCCAGCTCGAAAAGCAATTGCCCGGCAAGGCCGAGATGGATGCGCTGCTATCCGACATCAATCAGGCAGGCCTTGGCCGCGGCCTCCAGTTCGAGCTGTTCCGTCCCGGCCAGGTGGTGGTCAAGGACTTCTACGCGGAGTTGCCGATCTCGCTGCGCGTGTCCGGCCGTTATCACGACATCGGCGCCTTCGCGGCCGACGTGTCCAACCTGTCGCGCATCGTGACCCTGCACAACCTCAGCGTCGTCGCGCCGACCGGCAAGGATGCCGCCAGCGGCAACCTGGCGATGGAGGCCACGGCCCGTACCTACCGCTATCTCGACGCGACCGAGGTATCCGATCAGAAGAAGGCGGCCGCCAAGGCGGTCAAGAAACCATCATGAAAGCCATCATGATGAAGCGCGCAACCCTTGCCCACCTCATCTCGCTGGCGGCGCTCGTGCTGAGCGGCTGCTCGGCCGACCTGGACGAGCTGCGCCAGTGGATGGAGACCGAGCGGCACAACGCCCACGCGACGATCAAGCCGCTGCTGCCGCCGAAAAAGTTCCTGCCGCAGCCCTACGAAGCGGCCGGTTCGGTGGAGCCGTTCAGCGTGCAGAAGCTCAGCGTGGCGATCAAGCAGGAAGCGGCGCAGCCCAACTCGCTGCTGGCGGCCGAGATGAACCGCCGCCGCGAGCCGCTGGAGGCGTATCCGCTGGACAGCATGTCGATGGTCGGCAGCATCACCCGCGACAACCAGCGCTATGCGCTGTTGCGGGTGGACAACCTGCTCTACCAGGTCAAGGCCGGGGACTACCTGGGCCAGAATTTCGGCCGAATCATGAAGATCTCAGAAACCGATGTGACCTTGCGGGAAGTCGTCCAGGACGCTGCAGGCGAATGGGTAGAACGCACAAGCACCCTCCAGCTTCAGGAGAAGGCGCGATGAATATGGCAGCAGCACGACAGCGGCACGGTAAAGAAGGGCCTCGGATGACGAACCATTGGCGCGCGACATGGACGCTGGCTGCGGGCCTGGCGTTGGGGCTGGCCGCGAGCAGCAGTGCCTTCGCGCAAGCGGCGATCCGCTCGATCAACAGCACGCAGCAGGCCGGCGTCGAGGTGGTCCGGATCGAGATGTCCGAACCGCTGAAGGAACTGCCCAACGGCTTCACCGTGCAGACACCGCCGCGCGTGGCGATCGACCTGCCGGGCGTCGTCAACGGCATCGGCCGCTCGGTGGTCGACATCAACCAAGGCAATCTGCGTTCGGCCAACGTGGCGCAGGCGGGCGACCGCACGCGCGTCGTGCTGAACCTGCGCCAGCCCTCCGGCTATCGCGCGCAACTGGATGGCAATGCGCTGCTGCTGGTGCTCGAGACGCCGAACGTGGCGGCGCGCACCGCCGGCGGTACGACGGCCGAGCCGGTGCATTTCGCCCAGAGCCTGAACGCAGCGCCCGAGGCCCTGCGCGATATCGATTTCCGCCGCGGCGCGGATGGTGCCGGCCGTGTCGTCGTCGACCTGCCGAGCAACCAGGTCGGCGTGGACATCCAGCAGCAAGGCCAGAGCGTGGTCGTCGAGTTCCTCCGCTCCAGCCTGCCCGAGCGGCTGCGCCGGCGCCTGGACGTGACCGACTTCGGCAGCCCGGTGCAGTTCATCACGGCCAGCCAGACCGGCGACCGCGTGCGCCTCATCGTCGAACCCAAGGGTGCCTGGGAGCACAGCGCCTATCAGAGCGACAACCAGTTCGTGCTGGAGGTGCGGCCGCAGAAGATCGATCCGAACAAGCTGACGCAGGGCCCGGGCTTCACTGGCGAGAAGCTGTCGCTGAACTTCCAGAACATCGAGGTCCGCGCGCTGCTGCAGGTGATCGCCGACTTCACCAACTTCAACGTCGTCACCAGCGACACCGTTACCGGCAACGTGACGCTGCGGCTGAAGGACGTGCCCTGGGACCAGGCGCTGGACATCATCCTGCAGGCCAAGGGGCTGGGCCTGAAGAAATCCGGCAACGTGCTGCTGATCGCGCCGAAGGATGAGCTCGCCGCGAAGGAGAAGCTCGAGCTCGAGTCGAAGGCCCAGATCGCCTCCTTGGAGCCGCTGCGCACGCAGGCCTTCCAGCTCAACTACACGAAGGCGGCCGACGTGGCCAATGGCCTGACCGGCCAGACCACCGGGCAGGGCGGCGGCAGCAGCAGCGGCAGCGGCTCGACCAACAGCCGTATCCTCTCGCCGCGCGGCAGTGTCATCTACGAGACGCGCACGAACCAGCTGTTCGTCTCCGACACCCCGTCCAAGCTTGAAGAGATCCAGTCGATGATCGCCAAGATCGACATCCCGGTGCGGCAGGTGCTGATCGAGGCGCGCATCGTCGAAGCCGCGGATACCTTCGGCCGTTCGCTGGGCGTCAAGCTGGGCACGACCGACCTGCGCGGCCTCCAGGGGGGTATCCCCGGCTGGAGCGTCGGGGGCAGCAACTACCTGTCGGTGGGCAACAACTACGCGTCCAGTGCCTACCAGACGCTGCAGTCCGGCACGGCTGCAGACTTCGGCAACACGCAGTTCGTGAACCTGCCGGCCAACGTGTCCTCCGATTCGTTCGGCGGCGCCACCAGTCCCGCGACCTTCGCGCTTTCGCTGTTCAGCGCGTCCGCGAATCGCTTCCTGAACCTGGAACTGTCGGCGCTAGAAGCCGATGGCAAGGGCAAGATCGTATCGAGCCCGCGCGTGATCACCGCCGACCAGGTCAAAGCGCTGATCGAACAGGGCGAGGAACTGCCCTACCAGGTTGCCACCTCCAGCGGCGCCACCTCGGTGCAGTTCCGCAAGGCCAACCTGAAGCTCGAAGTGACGCCGCAGATCACGCCGGAAGGCAGCGTGATCCTCGCCGTCGACGTCACCAAGGACAGCCGCGGCACGCTGACGCCACAGGGCTATTCGATCAACACCAAACACGTGCAGACGCAGGTGCTGGTCGAGAACGGCGGCACGGTTGTCATCGGCGGCATCTTCACGATGGACGAACAGGAGAACGTCTCCAAGGTCCCGCTGCTGGGCGACATCCCGGTGCTGGGCAACCTGTTCAAGAACAAGACCAAGACGTCGAGCAAGACCGAGTTGCTGATCTTCCTGACCCCGAAGGTGGTCAGCGAGCGGGCGCCGGTGCGCTGAGTGCTTCAGGAAAAATGCCGCCGACGGTCGGCAGGAGAGGAAAAGTTGTGAGCAATTTCGTTGTGGCAGCGCGTCGGGTCGTCCAGAGCCTGGTGAACTTGGTTCTGGTAACCGCTCTGGTTGCATGCGGTGGTGGCGGGGGCGATGCGGGCGGATCCGTCTTCGCACCCAGTTCGCCCGCGAGCGGCGGTCCGTCTACGCCGACGGCGACCGCGAGTGATCTTGTCATCGAGCTGGATAAGACCAGCGTCACAAACATCGACACCACTGGTGTCACTGTTACGGTGACGGCGATCGATGCCAACCGCAATGCTGTTGCGGGCGTTGGTGTGGCCTTCGCGGTTGACCGCGGCATCGTGACCCCAGGCGGGACTGTGACCGACACCGGTGGCAAGCAGACGGCAACTGTCACCATCGGCGGTAGCGGCAGTGCGGTCAATGGCAGAGTCACGATCACGATCGTCAGCGGTAGCATCACGAAGACTCAGTCCTTTGATGTCGTCGATCCGCCCGCCTCGGCCCAGACGCCGACTGTGGCGCTGGCGCTCTCGTCGACCACAGTCACCGCCGGTGCACCAGCCACTGCCACGGTGACAGTCAAGAACAATGCAGGCGTCCCGCTCTCAGGTGTCGTGGTCAAGTTCTCTACCGACGCGGGCCTCGGCAGCCTGAGTGCGCCGTCGGCGCTCACGGATGCAACTGGAAAGGCCTCGATCGTGGTGTCGCCAGCGCAATCGACGTCGACCGGTGCCGACACGCTGCGGGCGACGGTAAGCTATCTCGGGACCAATTATTCTGATGCGACTGGCTTCCAACTGACGGCGACCAACGTCACGATCAGCTCGTTCACTTCTGACGTGACTACCACGCTATCCGCTTACGGTCAGGCCAACCTGACCGTGCAACTGGCTGGCACCAGTGCCAATAGCGCGGTCAACCTGTCGATCACTTCATCCTGCGCCGCCGCAGGCAAGGGCACGATCACGCCGGCCAGCCAGACGACGACTACCGGCAAAGCCACCTTCACATTCCGCGACGGCGGTTGCGGTGCCACAGCCGGTGTCGAGAACTTGCAGGTGTCCGTTGCCGGCACGACCTTGACGCAGAACCTCTCCATCACCGTTGCCTCTCCGACGGCTACCAGCATCGGCTTCGTGTCGGCCTCACCGTCGAACATCTACCTGAAGGGCTCGGGCTTGGTCGAAAGCTCGAACATCACGTTCAAGGTCAAGGATCAAAATAACAACGGTTTGCCGGGCAAGACTGTGGTGTTGGTCGCCAACACCCAGGCCGGCGGCCTGACGCTGGACGACCAACCCACCAGTTCGACCCCGCCTACCGTCACGAAGCTGACAGACTCGGACGGCAACGTCATCGTGCGCGTGAACTCGGGCACTGTGCCGACACCGGTGCGCATCAAGGCGACCCTGCAGGATTCGAGCATTTCGACCGTGTCCAGCGTGCTTTCGGTCGCCGTGGGTCTGCCATCGCAAGTCAGTTTCTCGGCTGCGCCCGCGACAATCAACATCGAAGGTTTCAATATCCAGGGCACTGCGAATACGTTCACCGTGATCGCATCGGACCGTCTCCGCAACCCGGTGCCGGACGGCACGGCGATCAACTTCGTTGCCGAGGGCGGGCAGATCGAGGCCAGCAAACAGACCGCGGTCAACAGTAGCGGCAACGCGACGGCAACGGCGAACTTCGTCAGCACGCTGCCGCCTCCTGCCGATGGCCGGCTAACTGTGGTGGCCTATGCGTTGGGTGAAAAGTCTTTCATCGACCTGAACGGCAACAACGTCTACGACGCAGGTGAGGATTTCCAGGACCTGGGCGACATCTACATCGACCTCAAGTACGACAATTTCTATGATCCCGCCGAAGACCAGTTCGTCTCGACGACGACGGGACAGACGAACGCTTGCCTCCCCGCCAGTTCCGACACGCTGCAGGTGGACGTCACGATCCCGTCGCGGCCAAATACTTGCAGCCAAACCTGGGGGCCTGCCTACGTCCGGCGTGCCATGCAGACGATCATGTCGACGTCCTCTGCCGGTCCCAAGTGGGGCACGACCTGGCCCGGCAACGTCTACGGTGTCTGTGCCACGCAATTGCTGACGACTGGCTACTCGAATGGCGTACCGACGAAGCAAAGTTTCGCCGTGTTCGGCAGCGGCACCATCATGACCAATCTGGCCCGGTCTGGTGTCTTGTCCTTCGCGGCATCGGATGCCAACACGACCGCCTACAACCCAATGGCGGCCGGTACTGTGATTACGGCCTCCGGCACGGACGGTCTGTCGGTGTCAGTGCAGGGCGGGTCACCCGTCCCGAATACCGCGACGCCTTCTGGTGTGACCCTTTCGTACAAGTTCGATGCCACGACGAATGCGGGCACCATCACGGTCAGCTTCAGGTCGCCCAGCGGCCTCGTGTCTTCGTTCTCCCAAGACATCGTGACCGCGGCGCCGTCCGGCTCGCCTTGCAGCCCCTGATCATTTCCCTCGTCGGCATGCCCGGCGGTGGCAAGTCCACCGTTGGCAAGCAGCTGGGGCGGCAGTTGGGCATGCGTTTCGTGGACTCCGACCACGAGATCGAACTGCGGATCGGTGAGCCGATCCGCAGTTTTTTCGAGCGGGAGGGCGAGGCGCCGTTTCGCGACATCGAGGCCCAGGTGTTGGCCGACATCCTTGATTCGGATGGCGAACTGGTGCTGGGCACCGGCGGCGGCTCGGTGCTGCGCGAGGCGAACCGGGATCTGCTGCACGGCCGCTCTACGGTGCTGTACCTGCGCTCCACGCCCGAAGACCTGTTCCGGCGCCTGCGTTACGACACGCAGCGCCCCTTGCTTCAAGTACGCGATCCGCTGGCCAAGCTGCGCGAGCTCTATGCGCAGCGCGATCCGCTGTACCGGCGCTGCGCGCACTATGTGCTGGAGACCGGCCGGCCTTCGGTGCATGGGCTGGTCAATATGGCACTGATGCAACTGGAGCTGGCGGGCCTGATTGATCCCGCGCGGGTGGCCGCGACGGTGGGCGCGCAGCGTGCCGACTAAACTGCCGGCATGCAGCATTCACCCGAATCCGTTTCCATCGCACTCTCCGACGGTCGCAGCTACGAGATCCTGATCGGCACCGGCCTGTTCGATGCCGCGACCACCTGGCAAGGCCTGCCGCGAGCCGCCGCGGCCGTCATCGTCACCAACGAAACGATCGCGCCGCTGTACCTGGAGCGCCTGAAGCTGCAGCTCGTGCCGCACTACGGCCGTATTGATACGGTGCTGCTGCCCGACGGCGAGGCGCACAAGAACTCGGATTCGCTGAACGCCATCGTCGACCATCTGCTGGGCCAGGCCTGCGACCGCAAGACCGTGCTGTTCGCACTGGGTGGCGGCGTGATAGGCGACATGACCGGCTTCGCGGCGGCGATCTACATGCGCGGCGTGCCCTTCGTGCAGGTGCCGACGACCTTGCTGGCCCAGGTGGATTCCTCGGTCGGCGGCAAGACGGCGATCAATCATCCGCTCGGCAAGAACATGATCGGCGCGTTCTATCAGCCGGTGCGCGTCGTCGCCGACCTCGACACGCTGGACACGCTGCCCAAGCGCGAGCTGTCCGCGGGCCTCGCCGAGATCATCAAGTACGGCCCGATCGCCGACCCGGCCTTCCTGGAATGGCTGGAAGCGAACATCGACGCGCTGCTGGCGCGCGACAGGGCCGCGCTGGCCTATGCCGTCAAACGTAGCTGCGAGATCAAGGCCCATGTCGTCGGGCAGGACGAACGCGAGCAGGGCCTGCGGGCGATCCTGAACTTCGGCCACACCTTCGGGCATGCGATCGAGACGGGCCTGGGCTATGGCGAGTGGCTGCACGGCGAGGCGGTCGGCTGCGGCATGGTGATGGCGAGCGACCTGAGCGTGCGCCTGGGCCTGATGCCGGCGGAGTTCCTGCCGCGAATGAAGCGGCTGATCGAGCGGGCGGGCCTGCCGGTCGTCGGCCCCCGGTTGGGCGTGCAGCGCTATCTGGAGCTGATGCAGGTGGACAAGAAGGCGGAAGGCGGCGCGATCCGTTTCGTCGTCATCGAGGGCCTCGGCAAGGCGGGCATGCGGCCCGCGCCGGATGACCTGGTCGCTGCGGTCATCGAGGCACACACGGCCTGAACGATGACGCTCTCGGCCTACGCCTGTCACCCGACACTCAGCCGCGGCCGCCGCATCACCGAGCCGAAGGCACCGACGCGCAGCGAGTTCCAGCGCGACCGCGACCGCATCATCCACAGCACGGCCTTCCGCCGCCTCGTCTACAAGACGCAGGTGTTCATGAACCACGAGGGCGACCTGTTCCGCACGCGGCTGACGCACTCGCTGGAAGTGGCGCAACTGGGCCGCTCGATCGGCCGCAGTCTCAGGCTCGACGAGGACCTGATCGAAGCGATCGCCCTGGCCCATGACCTCGGCCACACGCCGTTCGGCCATGCCGGCCAGGACGTGCTGGACGACTGCATGAAAGCCCACGGCGGCTTCGAGCACAACCTGCAGTCGCTGCGGGTCGTCGATCTGCTCGAGCAACGCTATCCGGCGTTCAACGGGCTGAACCTCTGCTTCGAGACGCGCGAAGGCATCCTGAAGCACTGCGCGCGCCGCAACGCCAAGATCATCGAAGCTGCTGAACCAGGCGGCGTCGCCCATCGTTTCCTGCATGGCCAGCAGGCGAGCCTCGAAGCGCAGCTGTGCAACCTGGCCGACGAGGTCGCCTACAACGCCCACGACATCGACGATGGCGTGCGCTCCGGCCTGATCGAGCTGGAACAGCTGGAGCAGGTGCCGCTGGTCGAACGCTACCTGCGCGAGACGCTGGACGAGTTCCCGACGCTGAGGGGCAAGCGCCTGCTGTTCGACACGATCCGCCGGATGCTGTCCGCGCAGGTCTACGACATCATCGACGCCAGCCGCGCGGCCATTGATCAGGCAGGCCCGGACAGCGCCGACGCCGTCCGCCGGCAGCGCAAGCCGCTGATCCGCTTCAGCGACGAGATGCGCGCTGACAGCAGCGAGCTGAAGCGCTTCCTCTTCGCCAACCTCTATCGTCACCCCCAGGTGCAAGGGATGCGCGTGCGCGCCGAGGAACTGTTGCGCGAGCTGTTCACGCTCTACGCGAACGATCCCGCGCTGCTGCCCGAGGAATACAAGCAGGGTGGTTTTCGCGTGATCGCCGACTACATCGCCGGCATGACCGACCGCTTTGCGATGAAGGAACACCAGAGGCTGACGGGGCGTCAGCTGTTCTGAACATAATGGGGTCAGACTCGTTCGACCCCACATGGCAAGACTCCCCCGCCTGACCCTCGCCGGTCATCCGCATCACCTGATCCAACGCGGCCTGAACCGCCAGCCCATCGTCGCCGACGACGTGGACCGCGAGCGCCTGCTCGCCGAACTGCGCGAGTGTGCAGCGCTGCACAAGGTGGCCGTGCACGCCTACATCCTGATGGACAACCACCTGCACCTGCTCGCCACGCCGGAGACCGACGAGGGCCTGAGCCGGATGATGCAGTCGCTCGGCCGCCGCTACGTCGCTGCCTTCAACAAGCGTCATGGCCGCAGCGGCACCCTGTGGGATGGGCGTTTCCGCGCCGCGCCGCTGGAGGCCGGCGCACACCTGCTCGCCTGCATGCGCTACATCGAGACCAATCCACAGCGCCTCGGTCATGTGATCCGGCCTGAGGATTACCGCTGGTCCAGCGCCGCGCACCATCTAGGCCGGCGACGCGACCCGCTGGTCGTGGACCATGCGCTGTTCTGGGGCATAGGCAACACGCCCTTCGAGCGGGAGGTGGCCTACAAGGCCTGGCTGGAGCAGGACGTCGCAGACGACGAGGCGCGCCGCCTGGGCGCGGCGGCGCTGAAGGGCTGGCCGCTCGGATCGGCAAGCTTCTTGCGAGCGATCGGCGAGAACACCGAGCGGCCGGTCAGCCCGCGCCGCCGCGGCAGGCCGCCTCGTATCCGTGCCGAATGACTATGTCCCCATTTAATTGATGCGCGGGCGAGTCAATTCTTTTAATAAGAGTCTGACCCTATTTATTGCAGGTTGAACGATTTGCTGCGCCGCAGTAACCTCGGCCCTCGCAGTTTTTCGACCGTCCTGTTCCTCCAGCGGAGAGCGCCATGCAGACCACCTCGCAACAAGAAATCCAGGACCTGGCCGCCCATGGCCTTTACCGCCCCGAGAACGAGAAGGACGCTTGCGGCCTCGGCTTCGTCGCCCACATCAAGGGCCAGAAGGCGCATCACATCGTCCAGCAGGGCCTGAAGATCCTTGAAAACCTGGACCACCGCGGCGCGGTGGGCGCCGACAAGCTGATGGGCGACGGCGCCGGCATCCTGATCCAGATCCCGGACGAGTTCTACCGCGCCGAGATGAAGCTGCAGGGCATCGACCTGCCGCCCCCCGGCGAGTACGGCGTCGGCATGATCTTCATGCCCAAGGAAGCCGCATCGCGCCTGGCCTGCGAGCAGGAACTGATTCGCGCAATCAAGGCCGAGGGCCAGGTCTTGCTCGGCTGGCGCGAGGTACCGGTGGACCGCGACATGCCGATGTCGCCCACCGTGCGCGAGAAGGAACCGATCATTCGCCAGATCTTTATCGGCCGCGGCCCGGACATCATCGTGCCCGACGCGCTCGAACGTAAGCTCTACGTGATCCGCAAGACCGCATCCAGCGCCATCCAGGCGCTGAAGCTGACGCACAGCCGCGAGTACTACGTGCCCAGCATGAGCTGCCGCACGGTCATCTACAAGGGCCTGCTGCTGGCCGACCAGGTCGGGCGCTACTACAAGGACCTGGCCGACCCGCGCGTAGTCTCGGCCATCGCCCTGGTGCACCAGCGCTTCTCCACCAACACCTTTCCCGAGTGGCCGCTGGCCCACCCGTACCGGATGGTCGCCCACAACGGCGAGATCAACACGGTCAAGGGCAACTTCAACTGGATGCGCGCCCGCGAGGGCGTGATGAAGTCGCCGGTGCTGGGCGACGACCTGCAGAAGCTCTACCCGATCAGCTTCGAGCACCAGTCCGACACGGCCACCTTCGACAACGCGATGGAGCTGCTCACGATGAGCGGCTACCCGCTGGCCCATGCGGCCATGATGATGATCCCGGAGGCCTGGGAGCAGCACGAACTGATGGACGAGCGCCGCCGCGCGTTCTACGAGTACCACGCCGCGATGATGGAACCCTGGGACGGCCCTGCCGCCATGGTCTTCACCGACGGCCGCCAGGTCTGCGCCGCGCTGGACCGCAACGGCCTGCGACCGGCCCGGTATTGCATCACCGACGACGACCTCGTCGTGCTGGCCTCCGAGAGCGGCGTGCTGCCGATCCCCGAGAACAAGATCGTCAAGAAGTGGCGCCTGCAGCCGGGCAAGATGTTCCTGATCGACCTGGAGCAGGGCCGCATCGTCGACGACGAGGAGCTGAAGACCCAGTACGCCAACGCGCGCCCGTACCGCCAGTGGATCGAGAACGTCCGCGTCAAGCTCGATGACCTGCCGCCGCTCGACCTGCGCCCTGCCGAGTTCGCCACCCCGCTGCTGAACCGCCAGCAGGCATTCGGCTTCACGCAGGAAGACATCAAGTTCCTGATGGCGCCGATGGCGACCAACGGCGAAGAAGGCATCGGCTCGATGGGCAACGACTCGCCGCTGGCGGTGCTGTCGGGCAAGGACAAGCCGCTGTTCAATTACTTCAAGCAGCTGTTCGCCCAGGTCACGAACCCGCCGATCGATCCGATCCGCGAGAACATCGTGATGTCACTGAACAGCTTCATCGGCCCGAAGCCGAACCTGCTGGACATCAACGCGGTGAACCCGCCGATGCGCCTGGAGGTGCATCAGCCGATCCTGGACTTTCAGGACATGGCCCGCCTGCGCGCGATCGAGGCGCACACCAACGGCAAGTTCAAGCCCTACGAGCTGGACATCACTTACCCGGCCGCCTGGGGCCGCGAAGGCGTCGAGGCGCAGCTGGCATCGCTGTGTGCCGAGACCGTCGACGCGATCAAGACCGGCCACAACATCCTGATCATCACCGACCGTCACCTGAGCGCCGACCGCATTGCGATCCCCGCACTGCTGGCGCTGTCGGCCGTGCACCACCACCTGGTGCGCGAAGGCCGCCGCACGACGGCCGGCCTGGTCGTCGAGACCGGCACCGCCCGCGAGGTGCACCACTTCGCCGTGCTGGCCGGCTATGGCGCGGAGGCTATCCACCCCTACCTGGCACTGGAAACGCTCACCAGCATGCATGCCGAGCTGCCCGGCAACCTGAGCGCAGAGAAGGCGATCTACAACTACGTGAAGGCCGTGGGCAAGGGCCTGTCGAAGATCATGTCCAAGATGGGCATCTCGACCTACATGTCCTACTGCGGCGCGCAGATCTTCGAGGCGATCGGCCTCAAGAAGGACTTCGTCGAGAAGTACTTCCGCGGCACGCCGACGCAGGTCGGCGGCATCGGCGTGTTCGAGGTGGCCGAGGAAGCGATCCGGCTGCACCGCGCCGCCTTCGGCGACGACCCGATCATGGAGTCGATGCTGGAGACCGGTGGCGAGTACGCCTGGCGGGTGCGCGGCGAAGAGCACATGTGGACGCCCGACGCGATCGCCAAGCTGCAGCACAGCGCCCGCTCCGGCAAGTTCGACACCTACAAGGAATACGCCCAGATCATCAACGACCAGAGCAAGCGCCACATGACATTGCGCGGCCTGTTCGAGTTCAAGTTCGATCCGGCGAAGGCAGTGCCGCTGGAGGAAGTCGAATCGGCGGCCGACATCGTCAAGCGCTTCGCCACCGGCGCGATGTCGCTGGGCTCGATCAGCACCGAGGCCCACTCGACGCTTGCCATCGCGATGAACCGCATCGGCGGCAAGAGCAACACCGGCGAGGGCGGCGAGGATCCGGCCCGCTACCGCAACGAGCTGAAGGGCATCAAGATCACCGACGGCACCAAGGTGTCTGACGTCATCGGCAGCAAGGTCATTGCCGCCGACTACGTGATGAAGGACGGTGACTCGCTGCGTTCGAAGATCAAGCAGGTGGCCTCGGGCCGTTTCGGCGTGACGACCGAGTACCTGGTCAGCGCTGACCAGATCCAGATCAAGATGGCCCAGGGCGCCAAGCCCGGCGAGGGCGGCCAGCTGCCCGGCGGCAAGGTCAGCGAGTACATCGGCTTCCTCCGCTACTCGGTGCCGGGCGTCGGCCTGATCAGCCCGCCGCCGCACCACGACATCTACTCGATCGAGGACCTGGCGCAGCTGATCCACGACCTGAAGAACGTCAACCCGCGCGCCGACATCTCGGTCAAGCTGGTGTCCGAAGTGGGCGTGGGCACGGTGGCCACCGGCGTGGCCAAGGCCAAGGCCGACCACATCGTCATCGCCGGCCACGACGGCGGCACCGGCGCCTCGCCCTGGAGCTCGATCAAGCACTGCGGCACGCCGTGGGAGCTGGGCCTTGCCGAGGCGCAGCAGACGCTGGTGCTGAACCGCTTGCGTGGCCGCGTCCGCGTGCAGACCGACGGCCAGTTGAAGACCGGCCGCGACGTCGTCATCGGCGCGCTGCTGGGGGCTGATGAATTCGGCTTCGCCACCGCGCCGCTGGTGGCCGAGGGCTGCATCATGATGCGCAAGTGCCACCTGAACACCTGCCCGGTCGGCGTCGCCACGCAGGACCCGGTGCTGCGCGCCAAGTTCACCGGCAAGCCCGAACACGTCGTCAACTTCTTCTTCTTCATCGCCGAGGAAGCGCGCCAGATCATGGCGCAGCTGGGCATCCGCAAGTTCGAGGACCTGATCGGCCGCTCCGACCTGCTCGACACCCGCAAGGGCATCAGCCACTGGAAGGCCAAGGGCCTGGACTTCAGCCGCGTGTTCCACCGACCGAGCCTCGAGCAGGTGCCGGCCGACGTGGCCCGCATCCACGTGGACAAGCAGGACCATGGGCTCGACAAGGCGCTGGACGTCAAGCTGATCGAGAAGTGCATCCCCGCCTTCGAGAAGGGCGAGAAGGTGCAGTTCATGCAGCAGGTGACGAACGTGCGCCGCACGGTCGGCGCGATGCTGTCGGGCGAGCTGATCCGCCGCAAGCCGGAAGGCCTGCCGGACCAGACCATTTTCATCCAGATGGAAGGCACCGGCGGCCAGAGCTACGGCGCCTTCCTGGCGCAGGGCATCACCTTCTACCTGATCGGTGACGCCAACGACTACACCGGCAAGGGCCTCTCCGGCGGCCGTGTCGTCGTGCGCCCGTCGATCGATTTCCGCGGCGACGCGACGAAGAACATCATCGTCGGCAACACCGTGCTGTACGGCGCCACACGCGGCGAGGCCTTCTTCCGCGGCGTGGCCGGCGAGCGCTTCGCGGTGCGCCTGTCGGGCGCCTCGGCGGTCGTCGAAGGCACGGGCGACCACGGCTGCGAATACATGACCGGCGGCACGGTGATGGTGCTGGGCAAGACCGGCCGCAACTTCGCCGCCGGCATGAGTGGCGGCATCGCCTACGTCTATGACGAGGACGGCGAGTTCCACAAGCGCTGCAACACCTCGATGGTGGCGCTGGACAAGCTGCTGCCTTCGGCCGAGCAGGAAGCGGGTGTCGACAAGGCCATCTGGCACCACCTCGGCGAAGCCGAGCAGCAGACCGACGAGGCCATCGTCAAGAAGATGCTGGAGGACCACCACCGCTGGACCGGCAGCCAACGCGCCCGCGAGCTGCTCGACAACTGGGCCGCCTCGCGCGCCAAGTTCGTCAAGGTCTTCCCGCACGAGTACAAGCGCGCGCTGAGTGAGATCAACGCCGCCAAGGAAGCCGCTGAAGCCATCGTCCACGCCAAGGCTCCCGCCTCGGCCGCCGCAAAAGTCTAAGGAAAAGAGCCATGGGAAAAGTCACCGGCTTCATGGAATACGAGCGTCTGGAAGAGGGCTACGAGCCCGTGCCGGCTCGGGTCAAGACCTACAAGGAATTCGTCATCGGCCTGAATGCCGAGCAGGCGAAGGTGCAGGGCGCCCGCTGCATGGACTGCGGCACGCCCTTCTGCAACAACGGCTGCCCGGTCAACAACGTCATTCCGGACTTCAACGACCTGGTCTTCCGCGGTCGTCCCGAGGACTGGAAGAACGCGATCACCGTTCTGCAGTCGACGAACAACTTCCCCGAGTTCACCGGCCGCATCTGCCCCGCGCCTTGCGAGGCGGCCTGCACGCTGAACGTCAATGACGACGCGGTGGGCATCAAGTCGATCGAGCACGCGATCATCGATCGCGCCTGGGCCGAGGGCTGGGTCCAGCCGCAACTACCCAAGGTCAAGACCGGCAAGACGGTGGCCGTCGTCGGCTCCGGCCCCGCCGGCCTGGCGGCGGCGCAGCAACTGGCACGCGCCGGCCACGGCGTCACCTTGTTCGAGAAGAACGACCGCGTCGGCGGCCTGCTGCGCTACGGCATTCCCGACTTCAAGATGGAGAAGACGCACATCGACCGCCGCGTCGCGCAGATGGAAGCCGAGGGTGTCGTGTTCAAGACCGGCGTGCTGGTCGGCAGCATCCCCGAAGGCCACAAGGTCACCAACTGGGCCAAGGAGGTCGTCAGCGCCGATGAACTGAAGGCGCAGTTCGACGCCGTGCTGCTGACCGGCGGTGCCGAGAATTCGCGCGACCTGCCGGTGCCCGGCCGCGAGCTGCAGGGCGTCCATTTCGCGATGGAGTTCCTGCCGCAGCAGAACAAGGTCAACGCCGGCGACAAGCTCAAAGGCCAGATCCGAGCGGACGGCAAGCACGTTATCGTCATCGGCGGCGGCGACACCGGCAGCGACTGCGTCGGCACCAGCAACCGCCACGGCGCCAAGAGCGTGACCCAGTTCGAGGTGATGCCCCAGCCGCCGGAAGAGGAAGACCGCCCGCTGACCTGGCCCTATTGGCCGATCAAGCTGCGCACCTCGTCCAGCCACGAGGAGGGCTGCGAGCGCGTGTTCGCGATCTCCACCAAGGAGTTCGTCGGCGGGGAAGGAAAGGACAAGGGCAAGCTCACCGGCCTGAAGACCGTCAAGGTCGAGTTCAAGGACGGCAAGCTGGTCGAAGTGCCCGGCTCCGAGCAGACCCTGAAGGCCGACCTGGTCTTCCTGGCGATGGGCTTCACCGCCCCGATCGCCACCGTGCTCGATGCCTTCGGCGTGGCCAAGGACGCCCGCGGCAACGCGAAGGCCACCACCGATTTCACCGGCGGCTACGCGACCAACGTCGAGAAGGTCTTCGCTGCGGGCGACATGCGCCGCGGCCAGTCGCTGGTGGTCTGGGCGATCCGCGAGGGCCGGCAGGCGGCACGGGCGGTGGATGAGTTCCTGATGGGGGTCAGCGAGCTGCCCCGCTGAGTGATCTGACCCCAAGTCGGTAGAAAGCCACCCTCGGGTGGCTTTTTCGTTTCCCGTCTGCACGGAGTCGGTGCAACATTAGGGATTGCAGACCGTTACGCAAGCGACGCGGCAACGCGCCACTGATCGACAGCGGGCTCCCGTTCGTCGCATCCTGGCCGAAATGCGTGCAGTTGTTCACGCCGACTTGCGGTCCATGTGCAGAGAATTCGCCCCATCGAGCTAACCCGCTATGTCCACTGACACCTACACCATGGCCACCTCTCCGCGCCGCGCCGCTGCGGGCTTCACCTTGATCGAGCTGCTGATCACCGTGGCGATCATCGGCATCCTCGCGGCGGTGGCACTACCGGCCTACGGGGACTATGTGCGTCGCGGCCAGTTGCCCGAAGCCACCTCGGCGCTGGCGGACTACCGGATCAAGATGGAGCAGTACTTCCAGGACAACCGCAACTACGGCAGCGGCGACTGCGTTGCTGGCGGTAGCACCACACCGAGCTGGGGAACCTTCCAGCCGAACGGTTCCAAGTACTTCACTTATCACTGCGATCTCACTCAGAATGGCGGCTATGTGATCACCGCGACCGGCGCCACTGGCACCCGCGCCGCCGGCCACACCTACACCGCCGGTCCGAATTTCATTGCCACGACGATGTTCAAGGGCGCCGCCGTCACCGGCAAGAGCTGCTGGCTCATCCGCGGGGACGAGTGCTGAAGATGATCGCGACGGCCTCTGCACCGATGCGTCTGCGCCAACGCGGCGTGAACCTCATCGAGGTGATGGTCACCCTCATCGTGATGGGCCTCGTGCTGACCCAACTGGTGCCCTACGTTGCGGAGTGGCTGCAGAACCTGAAGCTGCGCAATGCGGCGGAATCGATGCGTGGTGGCATCGAGCGGGCACGCATGGAATCGCTGCGCCGCAACACCAATGTGACCTTCTGGATGGTGGTCGACGCCAACTCGAACGTCCCCGGGGCCACATGCGTGGTCTCCAGCAGTTCCGCGGCCTGGGTCGTCAGCGTGGGGAACCCCGCCGGCAAATGCGACACCAGGAGCTCGACGTCCGATGATCTGCAGCTTTCCTCCCGCTCGCAGGCGCTCGAGATCAGCAGCATCCTCAGTGTCAGCGGCCTGTCTTCGGGCAACAACTCGGCCAACCATGTCACCTTCAATGGCCTGGGACAGGTGGTGGCCGATGGCAGCAATCCGATCCAGGTGATCAACATCGCGCCGACCACCGGAAGCGCTCGCGCGTTGCGCGTCGTCGTGGAGGCCGGCGGTGCGATCCGCACCTGCGATCCCGCGGTCGCCAGTGACGACCCACGCGTCTGTCCCAACCTGTAGACGGGGGAACAGCCCATGACCACGCTTGCCAAACGCGCCAGGAACCAGCGCGGAGTCGCCTTGATCGAAGCTCTCGTGGGCATGCTGATCTTCGCCTTCGGCATCCTCGGCATGATCGGCTTGCAGGCGTCGATGACGCGCGCCCAGGGCTCGGCCCACTACCGCGCCGACGCATCCAACCTCGCCTCCGAACTGTTCGGGCTGATCCAGACCGACACGCTGGCCAATATGGACAAGTACGCCAGTGACAAGTGCGCCGACTATGCGCGCTGCGCCGACTGGCTGCGCCGCGTCCAGGCGACGCTGCCCTCGGGCCAGGCCGTGGTGACCGCGGCCAGCGCCAGCGGTGCGGTCAGCGTGACCGTATCGTGGGCGCAAGGCGGCGACCGCAACAACTACCAGACCTCGATGGTGTGGCAGCCGTGACGACGACGATGAAGACGAGCATGCCGCGCCGCCGGATCACCGGTTTCACGCTGATCGAACTGATGATCGGCATGGCCATCGGGCTGTTGGTCACGCTGGCCATCGCCACGGTCCTGGTCAATGCGGAGAATCAGCGCCGCACGACGACCAATGGCTCCGACGCTCAGATCAACGGCGGCCTCGCCATCTACACGATCGAGCGGCAGCTGAAGATGGCCGGCTACGGCATCGTCACCGACGTGACGACCACCGGCTGCACGTTCACGATCCAGTCCGGCGGCGCCACCATCGCGGGCGCGCCGCCGGTGCTGGCGCCGGTTCTGATCACGGCCGGTGCCGCGGGAACCTCTGACACGGTGCGCATCCTGTCCAGCTCGAAGCGCAACTTCGCGATGTCGGTACCGGTGAAGGCGCCGCTGTACGACCCGAACCAGACGGCCTCCGCGCAAGACACCACCATCATGGTCAAGTCTGCGCTCGGCGTGGCCGCGGGCGACCTGCTGGCGCTGGTCTACAACGCGCCGGACACGACCTGCGAGGGGTTCCAGGCCACATCGGTTCCGGCGGTGGATACCGTGAAGCGTGAGGCCAACAGCTGGAACGCGAGCAAGTTCCCGACCAAGGCGGCCAGCGCCACGTCCTACCTCGTCAATCTCGGCACGCTGGTGGATCTGACCTACAGCGTCACCGCCGACCAGCGCCTGCGCCAGTCCAGCTTCAGCCTGGCCACGCAGACGGCGACGACGCAGGATCTGCAGTCGAACGTCGTGATCATGAAGGCGATGTACGGCAAGGACACGACAGGTAGCGGCGTGATCGACACCTACGACACCGTGACGCCGACCACCAATGCGTTGTGGAAGCAGGTGCGCGCGGTGCGCGTCGTCGTGCTGGCGCGCAGCGCGCAGTACGAGAAGGACGAGGTCACCACGACGCTGCCGCAATGGGACGTCGGTTCAGGCATCACCATTCCCGCAGCCGCCGGTGCGGCCGCTTGTGGCACCAGCCAGTGCATCCCGCTGAAGGTCGACAGCGATGCCAACTGGAGGCACTACCGCTACAAGGTCTTCGAGCTTCTCGTGCCCTTGCGCAACCAGATCTGGAATTCGTGATGAACCGTCGGCCCAAATCCCGCCGTCAACGCGGCGCCTCCATGCTGTTCGCGCTGTGTGCGCTGGCCGTGCTGACGCTCGGCGCAGTGGCGCTTGTGCGATCGGTGGACACCGGCATCCTCGTGCTTGGCAACCTCGGCTTCAAGAAGGATGCGGTCTATGTCGCGTCGCAGGCGACGGAGACCGCGATCACCTGGCTGCAGAACAACACGGCCAACGGCGGGCTGGATGCCGATGTGCCGCTGAAGGGCTACTACGCCACCGCGCCGGACAATATCGACCCGACAGGCGGTGGCCTGGCGACCAGCACGGGCACCGTCACGCTGGTCAACTGGGGAACGACCGGCTGCACCGCGCCGGGCACGTCGGGTCGCACTGTCGTCTGCCTGACGCCGGTCGACCAGACCATCAGCAACGACACGACCGTCAGCTACGTCATCACGCGCCTGTGCCTGAGTGCCGGCCCCAACGACAGCAAGAACAGCTGCGTCGTGCCGGTGACCTCGCAGGCCACGGCTTCCAGTCAACGAGGCGCCTTGCAGCCGGGCGGTCGCTTCATCACCTATTCCAACGGCACGGCCTACCGCATCCTGACCCGCACGGTCGGAACGCGCGGGACCGTGGCCTACACCGAAACCTTGGTGCATTTCTGAGGTGCGTCTCAGGGGAATCTCATGAAAAAGACATCTGACGCGCGATCCACCGCGAGCCGCTGGCTTCCCGCATTGGGCTGGCTCGGTTTCTTTGCTGCGCTCGCAGGCAGCAGCCCGCAGGCGCTCGCCGACACCGACATCGCCACCGCTCCGTTGTTCACCACGTCCACCAGCCAGGTCAAGCCGAATGTGATGTTCGTGCTGGACGATTCCGGCTCGATGTCCTGGGACTACCTGCCCGACGACGCCGACTTCGCCGTCCCGGCCAGCGGCAGCAACGGTGCCGTGCAGTACGGGCGCCGCACGGCGCAGTGCAATGGCGTGGCCTACAACCCGAGCATCATCTACACGACGCCCAAGAATGCCGACGGCAGTTCGCAGGCCGACAACTCGACGAGCTTCCTGAACGGCGCGAATCCGATCGCCAACACCTACAACCGACGCCTGACGAGCCAGAACAACCTGAGCATCGTCGGCAGCGGCACGCTGAGCCTGACGGTGAACGTACTCAACATGCGTGCGGCCTGGTATCCGGTGGGCAGCGTTGTGACCGTCTTCAACGGCCTGTCGACCAGCCAGAATTACATGATGGGAACCGTGAAGACGTGGGATGCATCGTCCGGCGCGATCACGATCAACGTGCTGGCTTCGGTCGGCTCCGGCAAGCTGGACAACGTCACCATCGGCGACGGCACTCCGGTGCTGCAGTACTACTACAAGTACGCGACGCCGACGGACGGCACGGCGATGAGCTATCGCTATCCCGGCAATGTTCTGACCACCAACTCCACTTTCTACACGCAGTGCGCCAGCACGATCGGTTCATCGCCTGGCGCCGACGTGTTCACGCTGGTCCTCGTGACGCCCTCGTCCGCCGAGGCGAAGAACTACGCGAACTGGTACAAGTTCTACCGCACGCGGATGCTGATGATGCAGACCGCCGCGAGCCAGGCCTTCGCGCCGATGAACAGCGACTACCGCATCGGCTTCACCACCATCAACGACAGCACGGTCACCTCCTCCGGCTTCCTCAACGTCTCCGATTTCGACAGTACCCAAAAAACCAGCTTCTACACCAAGCTGATGTCCGCATCCCCAACCGGCTCCACGCCGTTGCGTGGTGCGCTGTCCAAGGTCGGCCGCTACTACGCCATGAAGGCGGACTCGCAGACCTACGATCCGATCCAGTATTCCTGCCAGAAGAACTTCACGATCCTGTCCACCGACGGCTACTGGAACACGCCGGTCGAGGTCATCGGCAAAGGTGCCGCGCTGAACTACGGGCCCTACGGGCTGGACAACACCACCTACGTCGGCCAGCAGGACGGCCCGGGCACGACGCGTCCACAGTACGACGGCAACGTCTCTGTGGCGACCACGACGACCAAGTGGAACAGTGTCGCGACCTACGACAGTACCAAGGTCACGCCGCGCACCTCGACCGCTGGCTCGGTGGTGACGAGAACCGACAAGATGCCGACCCTACAGCATCGGGTGCTCTACGCGGCCGCAGGCACCTACTACGCGCCGATCAGCAACTCGACCGTCACCAACTGCACAGTCGGTGCCAACCCCTGCAAGATCACCATCACGACGAGTTCCGCGCACGGCATGGCCACCAACAACACGGTGACCTTGTCGGGCATGACGCCATCGAGCTTGAACGGCAGCTACCCGATCACGAAGGTGGGAAGTTCCACGACCCAGTACACGATCACGGTGACAAGCCGGCCGAGTTCGATCACCGGCAACGGCACCAGCTTCTACTCGCCGGTCGGTTGCGCGGCGAACCAGGCGCAGCAGTCCAGCCAGGGACAAATCAGCACGCTCACGTCCACGACGACGACGAAGACCACGACCTACACGGACACGACGATCGCGCCGATCACACAGACGACGCACTACAAGTCGACCACGCCCTATACCGAGACCGTGATCCTCTGGAACGGCATCCAGCAGTCCGACAAGACAGTGCAGGGCACGACGACCAACAGCTCGACCACCGATGCTGCGACGACGGGTTCCGCTCCCTATCCGGATGGCCCGAAAACCAACCCGACCACGGTCGTCGGCACGCCGTCCACGTCATCCAGCAGCAGTTCCTGGACGAGCGACGGCAGTGCCGCCGTGCTGAGCTGCGTGACCACTTCCACCGCCAAGGCTGCCGGCGCCACGTCGGCCGTCACCTCGGACCCGGCGGGAGCCACAACGACCAGCTATTCCTCACCGGTGGCCACCAGCCCCGCCACGACGACGACCAGCGGCACGTCGTATGTCGTGACCGGCGACACGGTGACAACGCAGGTCGCCGTCAGTGGGCCGACGACGGTCAACACCAGCACCGGTGGCTCGACCAACTCCCTGGCCGACGTGGCGATGTACTACTACATGACCACGCTGCGCAGCTCAGACCTGGGCAATTGCCAGGGCGCGCTGAAGAAGTCGGTCTGCGACGCCACCCAGCCGGTTGTTGGCTTCGATGAGGACACGAAGAAGGAGTTGCACATGAGCACGTACACGCTGAGCCTCGGCAACAGCGGCACGATGCTCTATGACCCGAATTACCAATCGCAGACGGTCGGCGACTACGCCGATGTGAAGAACGGCTCCGCCAACTGGCCGGTGCCCAGCAGCGACGCCGGCGCGGTCAACATCGACGACCTCTGGCACGCCGCGGTCAATGGGCGCGGCCGCTATTTCAGCGCCAACGACCCGAACAGCCTGGCCTCGAGCCTGGCCGGCACGCTGAGCACGATCACCGGGGTCATCGGTTCCGCGTCGGCCGCGGCGACCAGCACGCTGCAGCCGGTGAAGGGCGACAACGGGGTGTTCATCGCTCAGTTCAAGTCGCAGGACTGGACCGGTGATCTGAAGGCCTACACGACGATGGACGTCAACACCGGCGCGGTCGTCACCAGCAAGCTCGACGACAAGGGCAATCCGGTGGACCTGGCCATCTGGTCGGCGTCTGCGCTACTCACCAGCGACACCGTGCGGACGATCTACTATTTCCGCCCCTCGGGCGTCTCGGACAGCTTCACCGGCAGCCTGCAGCCCCTGGTCTACAGCACGATGGCGTCCGACGAGCAGGCCTTCTTCGGCAACGCATGCAGCAAGGCGGCCAGCCTGACCCAGTGCACCGGCAATACCACCAACGACGCGGCGCTGAACTCCGGCGCCAACATGGTGAGCTTCCTGCGCGGCCAGGCGCAGTCACAGTACCGCACGCGCAAGAGCGCACTCGGCGACATCGTCAATTCGTCGCCGGTGTACGTCGGCAAGCCGTCGATGAACTACACCGAGAACAACTACGCCGCATTCAAGGCCAAGAAAGCCGGCCGCAAGGCGACCGTCTATGTCGGCGCCAACGACGGCATGCTGCACGCGTTCAATGCGGAGATGTCCACGGACGGCAGCGGCAATGCCATCGCCACCGCCGATTCGGGCAAGGAGCGCTGGGCTTACATGCCGCGCCTGGTGATGCCCTACGTCTACCAGCTCGCGGACACCTTCTATTCATCCAAGCACCAATACTTCGTCGATGCCACGCCGGCCGTCGGCGACGTCTACGACCCCGCCTTGGGCACGTGGCGCACGATCCTCGTCGGCGGCCTGAACGCCGGTGGCAAGGGCTATTACGCGCTGGACATCACCGACCCCGCGGCCCCCATCGCGCTGTGGGAGTTCACGGACGCCAACAAGCTGGGATACAGCTTCGGCAACCCGATCATTACCAAGCGCAAGGGCGGCACCTGGATCGTGGCCTTCACATCGGGCTACAACAACACCGACGGCGGTGGCCACCTGTTCGCGGTGAATGCGCTGACTGGTGAGAAGGTGCTCGACGGCAACAACGGCACGATCGACACCGGTGTCGGTTCGCCCGGCAATTCCAGCGGCCTCGGCAAGCTGAACGTCTGGGTCGATTCCGACACCGAGAACCTGGCCCAGCGCTTCTACGCGGGAGACTTGCTCGGCAACGTCTGGCGTTTCGACATCGACGGCAACCAGGAACCCAAGAATGCTGCGCTGTCGATCGCCCAGCTTGCGGACGGTAGCGATGTGCCGCAGCCGATCACGACGATGCCGATGTTGGCCCAGGTCGACTCCGACGGCGTCAGCGTGCCGGTCGTCTACATCGGCACCGGCAAGTACCTCGGCAAGAGCGACGTGACCTCGACCGGGCAGCAGAGCATCTACGCCATCAAAGACAGCCTTTCGAGCACGGGCATCGGCAAGGCGCGCGCCGATGCGGCGCTGCTGGTCAAGCAGAAGGTGAGCGACACCTCGCCACGGGTGGTTGGCGATGCCACGACGCCGGTGAACTGGTCGACCAGCAATGGCTGGTATGTCGATCTCGTGAGTGCCGGTGAACGCATCAACGTGGACATGCTGCTCGCCTTCGACGTGCTGACCGCCGCAGCCAACAAGCCTGCAGCTGTCGCCACCGATTGCACCGACGCCGGCAAGGGCACCTCCTTGATCTACAAGCTGAACATCAAGAACGGCATGGGCACTGCGACGGAAATGAGCACGATGGTGGCTGGCCTGAGTGCCGTGCAGCTGGAAAGCGGCATGGGTGTCGTCATCGTCACCAAGTCCGACGCCACGACCCCGGCGACGATCGGCATCGATCCCTCGGCCCAGCCCGGCAAGCAGGCCCATCGCACCTCTTGGCGCGAACTGGCCGACTGACTGGTGGCGCGATGAGCCCGGCGTGGCGGATCTGCCTGCTTGGCTCGCTCGGCCTGCACGTTGCGGTGCTGCTGTGCGCTCCCGCCGCCACGGCGCTGGGGCCGGGCGGACCGGAACCGGCTGCGGGGCCGCGGGCGTTGAATACGCGGCAGATCGTGCTGGCCGATCCAGCCGCGCCCCTGCTGGTGCTGGCCGACGACTCGGCGGCGCTCAGTCGCTTGGGGCGTGTGGAGGTGGCGCTCCGGCCCGCCGTGCCGGCTGTCGACAGTTTGTCGTCGGCGTTGCCGCTGCCGGGCGACGACAGTCTCTATCTGCCGCGCCGCCAACTTGACCAGGCGCCGCGCGCGCTGTCGCCCATCGACCTGCCGTGGCCCGAGAATGGACCATCAGCCGGCCATTTCGCGGAACGGGTGTCGCTGTTCATCGACGAGGCCGGTACCGTCCAGCGCGTGCGCGTCGACGGCCCCGGCCTGCCGCAAAGCCTGCAGGCCGTCGTGCAGGACGTGTTCCTGCAGGCCCGTTTCAGCCCGGGTCTGCTGGCAGGGCAGCCGGTGCGTTCCTGGATCCGCCTTGAGGTCGTCTTCGACGCGGCCGCGACGGCGCGATCGCGCGGGCTGCTTCGGTAAACAGGCTTCACAGGTCGGCTAAACGCCGGCCCAGTGTTTCCCCTATGATGCCGGGCTCATGCCTGCAATTTCCCCGTCATCTGCGTCCATTGAGGCGCCCCTGATCGAACTGCGCGACGTCACCGTCGGCTACGGCGACCGGGTGATTCTGGAGCGCGTCAATCTCACGCTGCAGCGCGGCAAGGTGCTGGCGCTGATCGGCACGTCCGGCGGCGGCAAGACGACGATCCTGCGGTTGTTGGGCCGGCAGATCCGGCCGATTGAGGGCCAGGTCCTGTTCGACGGCCAGGACATCGCCCCGCTCAGTCTGCAACAGCTCTACGCCGTGCGGCGGCGCATGGGCATGCTGTTCCAGTTCGGCGCGCTGTTCACCGATCTTTCTGTGTTCGAGAACGTGGCCTTCCCATTGCGCGAGCACACGAAACTGCCGGAAGCGATGATCCGCGATCTGGTGCTGATGAAGCTCAATGCCGTGGGCCTGCGGGGTGCGCGCGACCTGATGCCGTCTGAAGTGTCCGGCGGCATGGCGCGGCGGGTGGCGCTAGCGCGGGCGATCGCGCTGGATCCGGACCTGGTGCTGTACGACGAGCCCTTCGCGGGCCTCGATCCCATCTCGCTGGGCGTGGCTGCGCGGCTGATCCGCAACCTCAACGACGCGCTGGGCCTGACCAGCATCATCGTCTCGCACGACCTGCATGAGACCTTCGGCATCGCCGACCAGGTGGCGATGGTGGCGAACGGTCGCGTCGTCGCACAGGGCACGCCGGACGAGCTGCGCCGCAGCACCGATCCGCTGGTGCGCCAGTTCGTCGGCGCCGAGCCCGACGGACCGGTGCGCTTCCACCAGCCGGCGCTGCCGGTCGGTGAGGATTTCGGGGTAGCGGCATGAGCTTTCTTGCGGCCATCGGCGCCTCGGTGCGCCTGAAGCTGGTCGACGTGGGCGGCGGCGCCCGCCTGTTCTTCCAGTTATTGAACCGGTCCTTGACCGCGCTGATGCGCTTCAGCCTGGTGCGCGAGCAGATCTTCTTCGTGGGCAACCGCTCGTTGTCGATCATCGGCGTCTCCGGCCTGTTCGTCGGCTTCGTGCTGGCGCTGCAGGGCTACTACACGTTGCAGCGCTACGGCTCGTCCGAGGCGGTGGGCCTGCTCGTCGCGCTGAGCCTGGTGCGTGAACTGGGGCCGGTGGTCACGGCGCTACTGTTCGCCGGGCGCGCCGGAACGTCGCTCACGGCGGAGATCGGCCTGATGAAGGCCGGCGAGCAGCTGACGGCGATGGAGATGATGGCCGTCGACCCGCTGACCCGCGTGCTGTCGCCGCGCTTCTGGGCCGGCGTGATCGCGATGCCCTTGCTCGCCGCGGTTTTCTCGGCCATCGGCATCATCGGCGGCTGGCTGGTGGCCGTGCCCTTGCTGGGCATCGACGCCGGCGCGTTCTGGTCGCAGATGCAGGGTGGTGTGGCGGTGTTTGCCGATGTGGGCAACGGCGTCATCAAGAGCGTGGTGTTCGGCGTGACGGTGACCTTCGTCGCATTGCTGCAGGGCTGGACTTGCCGGCCGACGCCGGAAGGCGTCTCGGAGGCGACGACGCGCACCGTGGTGATTTCTTCTTTGGCGGTCCTGGGTCTGGACTTCATCCTGACCGCCATGATGTTTTCGATTTGAGGGGAGTAAAGAGCGTGCAACAAAGCTCCAAATATGACGCCTGGGTCGGCCTGTTCGTGGTGCTAGGCGCCGCGGCCCTGCTGTTCCTGGCGCTGAAGGCCGGCAATCTGCTGAGCCTGAATTTCGATCCGACCTACCGGGTCACCGCCTATTTCGACAATATCGGTGGGCTGAAGTCCAATGCCGCGGTGAAGAGCGCTGGCGTGGTCGTCGGCCGCGTCGAGTCCATCACCTTCGACGACAAGGCTTATCAGGCCCGCGCCGTGCTGACGCTGAACAAGAACTTCGCCTTTCCGAAGGACACGATGGCCAAGATCCTGACATCGGGCCTGCTGGGCGAGCAGTACATCGGCCTGGAACCGGGCGCCGACGAGAAGAACCTCGCCGATGGCGACAAGTTCAAGCTGACGCAGTCGGCCGTCGTGCTGGAGAACCTGATCAGCCAATTCCTGTCGAGCAAAGCGGCCGATGCCGGCTCGGCCGCGCCAGCACCGGCTGCGTCTGGAGGCAACAAGCCATGATGAATCGCCTTCGTTCGCTGCGCAGTCTCGCATTGCTGCTGAGCTTCGCCCTGATCCTCGGCGGCTGCGCCACCTTCTCTGGCAAGCAGAGTGCCGGCCAGAAGCTCGATCCCTGGGAGTCCTGGAACCGCAAGGTCTTCTCTTTCAACGAAGGCCTGGACGAGCACGTGCTGAAGCCGGTCGCGACCGTCTACGCCGATGTGGTGCCGCGTCCGGTGCGTACCGGCGTCAGCAATTTCTTCAACAACGTCGGCGACGCCTGGTCGGCCGTCAACCTGGTGCTGCAGGGGCGCATCCCGCAAGCTATCCAGCAGGGCTTCCGCTTCGCGGTGAACACGACGCTGGGCTTCGCCGGCGTGCTCGACATCGCCACCGAAGCCGGCATCGAGCGCAACAGCCAGGATCTCGGACAGACCTTCGGCCGCTGGGGCTTCGGCACCGGTGCCTACATCGTCTGGCCGCTCTTCGGACCCTCGTCGGTGCGCGACTCGCTGGCGCTGCCCTGGGACCGGCTCGCCTCGCCGGCGCTGGCTTTCGATGACGGCCGGGACAAGGTCGGCATCTACCTGCTGCAGACGGTCAACACCCGCTCGAACTACCTGCAGGCCGGTGAGATGCTGGATGGCATCGCACTGGACAAGTACACCTTCGTTCGCGATGCCTACCTGCAGCGGCGCGGCAGCTTCAGCAGCGACGAGGATGACTACGAGGTGCTGACGCCCGGCTCCGCGGCTTCGGCCCCGGAGAGCGCGCCGGCGGCGAGCGTCGCCGCGCCCGCGGCCAGTGCCGCGGCCAGCTCACCTTCTGTTGCAGCTCCCGCCGCCACCCAGTGAACCGCCGACGCGGCTGGCACGTTGGATGCCCGATGGCGCTGCCGTCTCACGAGCAATGATGAATGGACACCATGATGAACAAACGTAGCCTGATCAAAAGCCTTTGCGGCGGCCTGCTGGCCGTCGGTCTCGGTGCGCTGATGAGCATTTCCGCCCATGCGGCCGATGCCACGGCACCGGATCAGCTGATCCGCCAGCTTTCGCTCGATATCCTGGAAACGCTGAAGAGCGACAAGGCCATCCAGGGCGGCGACGTCGGCAAGATCATCACGCTGGTCGACACCAAGGTGATGCCGCACGTCAACTTCCAGCACATGACCTCGTCGGCGGTCGGGCGCTTCTGGCGCCAGGCCACGCCCGAGCAGCAGCAGAAGTTGCAGGACGAGTTCAAGACCCTGCTGATGCGCACCTATGCCGGCGCGCTGACGCAGGTGCGCGACCAGACCGTCGCGCTCAAGCCGCTGCGCGCACCGGCCGATGCCACCGACGTCGTCGTCAAGACCGAGATCCGCGGCAGTGGCGACCCGATCCAGCTCGACTACCGGCTCGAAAAGCTGGACGGCGGCTGGAAGATCTACGACGTGTCGGTGCTGGGCATTTGGCTGGCCGACCAGTACCGCAACAGCTTCGCCCAGGAAATCGGCGCCAACGGCATCGACGGCCTGATCAAGGCGCTGGCCGACAAGAACAAGAAGGCGATGGCCGCCCCGGTCAAGAAGGCGGCCTGATCGATGTCCGCGGCGACGATGCTGAAGCTTCCGGCCAGCGTCCGCATGGATGACACGCCGGCGCTGTGGAAGCGCCTGGAGCCCGGCCTTCGTGCCGAGGCCGCCCAGGTGCGCAGCGCCGCCGGCCAGCAGGTCGAGATCAGCCTGGCCGAGCTGCAGGCCTTCGATTCAGCCGTTCTGACGCTGCTGCTCAGCGCCGCGCGCCTGTGCAAGGCGGAAGGCGTGAAGCTGGTGCTGCATGAGGTGCCCGCCAAGCTGCGCGAGCTCGCGCGGGTCTACGGCGTGGCCGAGCTGCTATGGCCTGAGGCAGCGACCGCTCAGCTTGTATAGCGCTTGCTGCGCAGGTTTTTCTTGATTTCCTGCAGCATCGGCCGCAGGTTATGGCCCAGCCGCAGCGCGACGCCGGTGGTCAGGACGTCCACCGCGATCAGGTGCAGCAGCCGCGACACCATCGGGCTGTAGCGGTCGTAGTCTTCCGGGTGATCGACGGCCAGCAGGACCTGGCCCGGGCTCTGGCCGAGTGCCGCGAGCGGTGAGCCGCTGGCGGTGATGATGATGGTCGTCGCACCCTTCTTGCGGGCGATCTCGGCGGCGTCGATCAGATCGCGGCTGCGGCCGGAGTTGCTGATGATCACCGCGCAGTCGCCCGGCTCCAGCATCGTGGCGCTCATCAGCTGCACATGGCCGTCGCTGTTGGCCGAGGTGTTGATGCCCAGGCGGAAGAACTTGTGCTGGGCGTCCTGCGCGACGATGCCCGAATTGCCCACGCCGTAGAACTCGATGCGCCGGCGCATGCGTGCCGACTCGGCCAGCGCGGCGATCGCGCGCTCGAAGGCGTGCGAGGCCGCGTCGTTGCGGTAGTGCAGCAGCGCCGCGACCGCGTTGTCCACGACCTTGACGATCAGCTCGGCCGGCTTGTCGTCCTCGTCTACCGCGCGGTGCACGAAGGGCACGCCCTCGTTGACGCTGCCGGCCAGCTTCAACTTGAAGTCCGCCAGTCCGTCGTAGCCGACGCTGCGGCAGAAGCGCACGACGGTCGGCTTGCTGACGTGGGCGCGGTCCGCCAGTTCCGTGACCGGCAGGCTGGCGAAGGCGCGGGCGTCGACCAGCAGAAGCTTGGCGACGCGCTGCTCCGCCGGCGGAAGGGCCGGCAGAGCCGCCTTGACCCTTTCAAGAATGCTCACTGTTCTTCCGCCCAGGCGTAGCCATCGCGCGCGACCAGCGCGCTCGCCGCCGCCGGGCCCCAGGAGCCGGCGTTGTAGTGACGCGGGCCGACGTCGTCGTCCTTCCAGGCGTCGAGGATCGGCTCGACCCAGCGCCAGGCCTGCTCCTGCTCGTCGCTGCGCACGAACAGGTTCAGGCGGCCGGCGATGGCATCGAGCAGCAGGCGTTCATAAGCACCCACACGGTTACTTGCAAAAGCCTTGTCGAAATCGAGGTCCAGCGACACTGGCGTCAGCGCCTCGCCGTTGGCGCTGCCCTTGCTCGCCAGCAGCTGCAGCTCCAGTCCGTCTTCCGGCTGCAGCTTGATGATCAGCCGGTTGGGCTGGTTGGTGCCGGGAAAGATCGGGTGCGGCACCTCGCGGAAATTGACGACGATCTGTGCGTCCCGCGCGCCCAGGCGCTTGCCAGTGCGCAGGTAGAAGGGCACGCCGGCCCAGCGCCAGTTCTGCACCTCGGTGCGCAGCGCGACGAAGGTTTCGGTGTGGCTCTCCACCGGGATCTTGCCCTCGTCCAGGTAGCCGACGACGGCCTTGCCGTCGACGTTGCCGGCGCGGTACTGGCCGCGCACGACGTCGCGGGCCACGCTCTCGGCGGTGAAGGGCTTCAGCGATCGCAACACCTTCAGCTTCTCGTCGCGGATCGCGTCGGCGTCGTTGGTGGAGGGCGGCTCCATCGCGACCATCGTCAGCAACTGCAGCGCATGGTTCTGGATCATGTCGCGCAGCGCGCCGGTCTGATCGTAGAAGGGCCCGCGCGTGCCGACGCCCAGGCTCTCGGCCAAGGTGATCTGGATGTTGGCGATGCTCTCGCGGCGCCACAGCGGCTCGAACAGCGCATTGCCGAAGCGCAGGGCCATCAGGTTCTGCACCGAGGGCTTGCCGAGGTAGTGATCGATGCGGAAGGCCTGGGTCTCGTGGAACACCGAGCGCACGACCTTGTTGATCTGCTGCGCGCTGGCCAGGTCCTGGCCCAGCGGCTTCTCCAGCACGATGCGGATCTTCGGCGTGTTCAAGCCGGCGGCGCCGAGCTGCTCGCAGATCTGCGTGAACAGGTGAGGGCTGGTCGCGAGGTAGAGCACCACCGTGTCGGCGTTGCGCTCTTCGAGCCAGTTCTTCAGCTTCTGGTAGTGCTCCGGCTGGGAGAGGTCCATGCGGCGGTAGTGCAGCAGCGCGCCGAACTTCTCGAATTCCTCGTCGGTCGGGCGCTTGGAGCCGTCGACCTCGCGGAAGCGCTCCTTCAGCCACTCGCGATAGCGCTCGTCGGGCATCTCGTCTCGGGCGACGGCGAGGATGCGGCCGCCTTCGGGCAGCTTGCCGTGGCGGAAGGCCTGGAACAGCGCGGGCATCAGTTTGCGCCACGTCAAATCGCCGGTGCCGCCGAAGAAAACGAGATCGAATGACATGTTCTGGAATCCGGGAAGGAAGAGCTTGATGTAACGAAGTTACGCGAATTATGATGCCGCAGTTTCTTGGCTCGGTCAATCGGCCGATCCTGGCAAACGATAATTGCGTCCTCCCCTGATTCACCGCTCGGAACGCCACCCATGAACCAGCTCGACCAGCTCAAGTCCTTCACGACCGTCGTCGCCGACACGGGCAACTTCAAGCAGCTCGCGCAGTTCGCGCCGCGCGATGCGACGACCAATCCCTCGTTGATCCTGAAGGCCGTGCAGTTGCCCGACTACGCGCACCTGCTGGAGGAAGTGGTGGCCGCGCACAAGGGCAAGCCGACCGACGAGATCGTCGACCAAGTGCTGGTGCGTTTCGGCCTGGAGATTCTGAAGGTCGTGCCGGGCCGCGTGTCCACCGAGGTCGACGCGCGCCTGTCCTTCGACAAGCTCGCCAACATCGCCCGTGCCCGCCGCATCATCGGCCTGTACGAAGCCGCCGGCATCTCGCGCGAGCGCGTGCTGATCAAGGTGGCATCCACCTGGGAAGGCATCCAGGCGGCCGCCGAGCTGGAGCGCGACGGCATCCACACTAATCTGACCCTGCTGTTCTCGTTCTGCCAGGCGGTGGCCTGCGGCGACAACGGCATCCAACTGATCTCGCCCTTCGTCGGCCGCATCTACGACTGGTACAAGAAGAACGCTGGCGCCTCGTGGGACGAGGCGGCGCAGTCCGGCATCAACGATCCGGGCGTCAAGTCGGTCACGCAGATCTACAACTACTTCAAGAAGCACGGCATCAAGACCGAGGTGATGGGTGCGAGCTTCCGCAACGTCGGCCAGATCCAGGCGCTGGCCGGTTGCGACCTGCTGACGATCAGCCCCGATCTGCTGGCGCAGCTGCAGGGCTCCGAAGCGCCGCTGGCCCAGGCACTGGATGCCAAGGCCGCGCCGGCGATGGACATCCCGCGCGTTTCCTTCGACGAAGCGGGCTTCCGCTTCGCCCTCAACCAGGATGCGATGGCCACCGAGAAGCTGGCCGAGGGCATCCGGGCGTTTGCCGTCGATTCCGGCAAGCTCGACCAGATGATCGAGAGCCTCGTCAAATGACAGCCATCGCATCGCGCTGCGACCAGAGCCCGGCCTGGTCCCTGCTGCAACAGCACTACGCGCAGACCGGCAAGAGCTTCGACCTGCGCGAGGCCTTTGCGGCCGATGCCGGCCGCTTCGCCGAGTGGTCCTTCCAGGCGCCCGAGGTCTTCGCAGACCTGTCGAAGAACCGCATCGATGCCGCCACATTGGAGCTGCTGCTTCAACTGGCGCGCGACTGCGGGCTGGAAGCGCAGCGCGACGCGATGTTCAAGGGCGAGCCCATCAACCTGACCGAAGGCCGCGCGGTGCTGCACACGGCGCTGCGCGCGCCGGCCGGGCAGGGCCTGTTCACGGACGAGGTGCAGGCCTCGCTGGCGAGCATGCTGGCCTTCGCGGACAGCGTGCCGCAGCAGGGCTTCACCGACGTCGTCCACATCGGCATCGGCGGCAGCGACCTGGGGCCGGCTATGGTCGTCATCGCGCTGCAGGCCTACGGCCGGCCGGGCCTGAAGCTGCACTTCGTCTCCAACGTCGATGGCCATGACATCGCGCCGGTGCTGGCGCCCTTGAACCCGGCGACGACCTTGTTCGTCATCGCGTCCAAAACCTTCACGACGCAGGAGACGCTGGCCAATGCGCTGGCCGCGAAGAGCTGGTTCCTTGCCAATGGCGGGACCGACATCGCCAAGCACTTCGTCGCCACCAGCAGCAACACGCATGCGGCCGGTGCCTTCGGCATCACGACGACCTTCGGCTTCTGGGATTGGGTGGGCGGGCGCTACTCGCTGTGGTCGGTGATCGGCCTGCCGATCGCGATCGCCGTCGGCTCCGAGAACTTCCGCGCGTTGCTGGCCGGCGCGCATGCGATGGACCAGCACTTCGCGCAGGCGCCGCTGGCGCAGAACCTGCCCGTGCTGCTCGGGCTGATCGACGTCTGGTACCGCAACTTCCACGGCTTCACGAGCCGCAGCGTCGCGCCCTACCACCAGGCCCTGCGCCGACTGCCCGCCTACCTCCAGCAGCTGGAGATGGAGAGCAACGGCAAGGGCGTGGACCGCGAGGGCCAGGCCTTGCCTTACGGCACGAGCCCGGTCGTCTGGGGCGAAGCGGGCACCAACGGCCAGCATGCCTACTTCCAGATGCTGCACCAGGGCACCGACGTGATCCCGGTCGAGTTCATCGCGGTCAAGACGCCGAACTTCGGGGCACACGTCAAGGGCGAGCTGGCCGAGCGCCTGGCCGACCAGCACCAGAAGCTGCTGGCCAACTGCCTGGCGCAGTCGCAGGCGCTGATGCAGGGCAAGCGTTTCGACGAGGCGTTGGCCGAGAAGGCGCCGACCGCCTCGCAGGAACTCGACGCCGAGACGATCGCCCGCCACCGCAGCTTCCCCGGCAACCGGCCCAGCACGACGCTGGTGCTGGAGCGCCTCACGCCCAGCTCGCTCGGCGCGTTGATCGCGCTGTATGAGCACCGCGTGTTCACCACCGGCGCGCTGTGGGGCATCAACAGCTTCGACCAATGGGGTGTCGAGCTCGGCAAGGCGCTGTGCAACAGCCTGCTGCCGCGCCTGGCGAGCGGCGATTCCGCCGGCCTCGACGGCTCCACCGCCGGCCTGCTCAAGCACCTCCGCGCATGACGAAGAAGAACATCGTCTTCGACTTCGGCGGCGTACTGTTCCGCTGGCATCCGCCCAGCTTCATGGCCCGCGTCTGGCCGCATCGCGCGGCCGACGAGGCGCAGGGCCGCGCGATCGCGCTGCAGTTCTTCGAGAACTACCGCGGCGCCTGGGGCGACTTCGACCGCGGCGTGGCCGAGGCCGAGGAGGTGATCGAGCGCATCGCCGCGCGCACCGGCTGGCCGCGCGACGAGGTGCAGGCGGTGATCGACGCGGTCCCGGCCGAGCTGCAACTGCAGGCCGAGACGGTCCGGCTGATCGAGGAGCTGAAGTCCGCCGGCCACCGGCTGTTCTTCCTCTCCAACATGCCCAAGCCGATGGCCACGCACCTGGAGACGAGCTTCCCGCTGCACGAGTGGTTCGAGGGCGGCATCTTCTCGGGCCGCGTGAACCACGTGAAGCCGGGTGCCGAGATCTTCGATCTGGCCTGCACGACCTTCGGCGTGAGAGCCGAGGACTGCGTATTCCTCGACGACCATCCGGAGAACATCGAGGCCGCCAAGGCGCTCGGCTGGGAAGCGCTGTTGTTCAAGTCGGCAGCCGATGTGCGGCCGCAACTGATGGCGCTAGTGGCTTAACTCGTCGGCGTCGTCGGAGGTCGGCGGCTTCGCCTCGACGGCGTAGCTCTCGCTGGCCCAGGCGCCAAGATCGATCTGGCGGCAGCGCTCGCAGCAGAACGGGCGCCACAGATTGCTCGGCGCGAACACACTGTCGCCGCCGCAGGTTGGGCAGCGGACGATGCGCGGCTTCACCGCAGGACTGTTGCCACCGCTCATGCGCACAGCGTCAGCTCGAACCCGACGTCCTGTTGGCTGAGCTTCAGCCGGCCTTCCTCGTCCTGGCGCATCAGCCGGATCGAGATCATCAGCCGGTGGCCGCTGATCTCCGGAATGAAGCCCAGGCTCGGATCGATGCGCATGCGCAGCAGCTGGTAGACCCTGCCGGCGCCCAGGCTCTGCTGGAACTGTCCGTTCGTGGCCGCCACCTTGTGCGGCGCGCCGGAGTCGCGCAGCAGGCTCAGCAGCACCTGCAGCGCCTCGGCCATAGGCATCAGCGTCTGCGTCCATTGCACCAGGTCATTGCGGCGGCGCACCGGCAGCAACTGCTGCCAGGTGTAGTAGGCAGGCAGGTCGAACTCGCAGGTGCCGCCCGGGATGCTGATGCGGCTGCGGATGCTCATCAGCCATTCGTTGCCGGTCAGCGCCGCGCCGGCCTTGCCCTGCACGTTGTTGAGGCCGTTGAACGCATGGTCGATGCGGCCGATCACCTCGTCCAGCACGGCCTCGGCCACGCCGGGCTTGCCGCGGAAGGCCATCAGCTGCGACTTGTGGCGCTCCAGTTCCTTCAGCAGGTCGGACTTCAGGTCAGCGCGCGAAGAGACGTCCATGATCTCGAAGATCGTGGCCAGCGCGAAGTGATGGTCCAGCGGTGTGTCGCGAGCAATCAGTTGACCGAGCCGGTCGAACAGATGCTCCAGGCGCAGCATCGTGCGGATGCTCTCGTTGAATGGGTACTCGTAAAGGACCAAGGCGGCCATCCCAATCGTTCAGCGGTGCGTGCTCGCACCAATCCCCGCGATTGTTCCACAGCCCCACCGCTGCGCGAGAGCCAGGACCTGCAAGCGCAGCGCGGCCAGCGAGAGTCCATCGTCGTTGACGATGACGGCATCGGCGCATGCGCGGCGCTGCGCGCGGCTGGCCTGCTGGCGGATCACCGCCTCGGCCGCCTCGCGCGTCCAGCCAGGGCGCTGCATCACGCGCGCGAGCTGCGTCTGCTCGGCGCAGTCGACGATCAGCACGCGCTCGACGCGCTGGCGCCAACGCAGGCCCGCTTCGACCAGCAGCGGCACGTCGAACACGATCGCCGCCGTCGTTGCCGCCGCGGCCTGCGCCTGCGTCGCAGCGCCGATCATCGGGTGCAGGATCGCCTCGAGCCGCTGCTTCGCGCCGGCGTCCGCGAAGACCAGCGCGCGCATCGCGTCGCGGTCCAGCGCGCCGTCCGCACCGATCAGTTGCGCACCGAACTCCGCCGCCAGGGCGGGAATCGCCGCGCCGCCGGCGGCGGTCAGTCCGCGCGAGATCGCGTCGGTGTCGATGACGGTGGCGCCGGCCTCGCGCCAGAAGCCGGCGACGGTGCTCTTGCCGCTACCGATGCCGCCAGACAGACCGATCCGCATCGGTGGCGGCCTACCAGCCGAGCCAGCCCAGCACCATTGGCTGGCCGGCGAACAGCACGACGACACCGCCGCCTGCCAGGAAGGGGCCGAAGGGCACGTAGCGGCCCTCACGCAGGCTGCTGCTGAGCTTCATCGCGATGCCCACGATGGCGCCGATCACCGAGGCCATCAGCACGATCGGCAGCACCATCTGCCAGCCGAGCCAGGCGCCCAGCGCTGCCAGCAGCTTGAAGTCGCCGTAACCCATGCCCTCCTTGCCGGTGGCGAGCTTGAACACCCAGTACACCGACCACAACGACAAGTAACCGGCCAGTACGCCGGTCAGCGAGGCAGCCAGTGGTACGCCGCTCCAGCCCAGCAGCGATGCGACCAGGCCGGCCCACAGCAGCGGCTGGTTCAGCGAGTCGGGCAGCAGCGTCGTGTCCCAGTCGATGCCGGCCAGCGCGATCAGCGCGGCGACGAAGCCGCACCACAGCAGCGTCGTCGGCTGCGCGCCGAAGCGCCAGGACAAGGCCGCGAAGGCGATGCCGGTGGCCAGCTCGACCAGCGGATAACGCTTGGAGATCGGCTTCTTGCAAGACGCGCATTTGCCGCCGAGCCGCAGCCAGCCGATCACGGGCAGGTTCTCGCCGGCGCCGAGTTGGTGGCCACAGTTCGGGCAGCGCGAGCGGGGCAGCGCGATACCCAGCTGAGGCAACTTCTCGATCCGCTGGGCCAGCGCTGTGGCCGCGACGGACAGCTTGTCGGCTTCACCTGTCGGCAACTGCGTCGCGTTTGCCAGTTCCTCGGCATCGGCCAGCTGCGCCGCCGCATCGCCGAGCCATTCGCGCTGCATCATCAGCGGCAGCCGGTGGATCACCACGTTCAGGAAACTGCCCACGCACAGGCCCAGTACGCCGAGCGCCCAGGGGCTCAGCAACCATTCGTATTCAGCGGACATGCGGGATCAGACCACCTGGCCAAGTTTGAAGATCGGCAGGTACATGGAGACAACGATGCCGCCGATGATGGTGCCCAGGATCACGATGATGAAGGGCTCCATCAGGCTGGACAGCGCCTTCACCGCCTCGTCCACCTCGTCCTCGAAGAACTCCGCGGCCTTGCCGAGCATGTGGTCCAGCGAGCCGGATTCCTCGCCGATCGAGGCCATCTGCAGCACCATCGTCGGGAAGACGCCGGTGGACTGCATCGAGGTCGTCAGCGCGGAGCCGGTCGACACGTCGCGCTGGATCTTCTCGGTCGCCTCGCTGAAGACCGCATTGCCCGAGGCGCCGCCGACGGAATCGAGCGCTTCCACCAGCGGCACGCCCGCGGCGAACATCGTCGCCAGCGTGCGGGTCCAGCGCGCGACGGCGGACTTGTAGAGCAGGTCGCCGAAGATGGGGATCTTCAGCATCAGCCGGTCCATCGTCTTCTGCATCTTCTCGGAGCGCTTCCAGCTCTGCAGGAAGAAGTAGATGCCGCCGCCGATCGAGCCGAAGATCAGCCACCAGTAGGAGACGAAGAACTCCGACATCGCGATCACCATCAGCGTCGGCGCCGGCAGGTCCGCGCCGAAGGACTTGAAGACGTCCTTGAAGGCGGGCACGACGAAGATCATGATCACCGCGACGACGACGAAGGCGACCACCATCACCGCCACCGGATAGGTCAGTGCCGACTTGATCTTGTTCTTCAGCGCGACCGTCTTCTCCTGGTAGATCGCGAGCCGATCCAGCAGCTGCTCCAGGATACCGCCGGCCTCGCCGGCCTCCACCAGATTGCAGTAGAGCGCGTCGAAGTACAGCGGGTGCTTGCGGAACGCCGACGAGAGGCTGGTGCCGGTCTCGACATCCTGGCGGATGTCGTTGAGCAGGCGCGTGAGCTTCGGGTTCGGGCTGCCGCGCGCGACGATGTCGAAGGACTGCAGCAACGGCACGCCGGCGCGCATCATCGTGGCGAGCTGACGGGTGAACACGGCCAGGTCCTTGGCCTTGATCGACTTGCCGCCGCTGGTGCGGCGCTTCTTGACCTTGCTGACCAGGATGCCCTGGCGGCGCATCGTGGCGCTGACCATCGCCTCGCCGCCGGCCCGCAGCTCGCCCCGCACGATCTTGCCGTTGCGGTCCTTGCCTTCCCACTCGTAGACAAAGTCCTTCACGTTCTTGGCCAGAGCGCCAGTCGCCATTCAGATCTCCCTCATCGATCGATCAATCATTCGTTCAGTCGACATTGGTCGCCGAAAGCACTTCTTCGAGCGTCGTCACACCGACGCGCACCTTCACCAATCCGAACTGCCGCAGATCGCGCACGCCCTCGGCCTTGGCCTGCACGGCGATGTCGATCGCCGTGCCCTCGGACAGGATGAGGCGCTGGATCGCTTCGGTCACCGGCATCACCTGGTAGACGCCGACGCGGCCGCGGTAGCCGTTGTTGCAGTTGCTGCAGCCGACCGCGCGGTAGGGCTTCCAGCTGCCGTCCAGGTCTTCCTCGACGAAGCCGGCGCGCAGCAGCGCTTCGCGCGGGTAGTCGGCCGGCTGCTTGCAGTTCTCGCACAGCCGCCGCACCAGGCGCTGCGCGGTGATCAGGATCACGCTGGACGCGATGTTGAACGGCGCCACGCCCATGTTCAGCAGGCGGGTCAGCGTCTTCGGCGCGTCGTTCGTGTGCAGCGTGGACATCACCATGTGGCCCGTCTGCGCGGCCTTGATCGCGATGTCGGCCGTCTCCAGGTCGCGGATCTCGCCGACCATGATGATGTCGGGATCCTGGCGCAGGAAGGACTTCAGCGCGGCCGCGAAGTTCATGCCCGCCCGGTCGTTGACGTTGACCTGGTTGATGCCGGGCAGGTTGATTTCGGCCGGGTCCTCGACGGTCGAGATGTTGACGCCGGGCTGGTTCAGGATGTTCAGACAGGTGTACAGCGACACGGTCTTGCCGGAGCCGGTCGGGCCGGTGACGAGCACCATGCCGTAGGGCCGCGAGATCGCGTTCAGCAGCCGTTCCTTCTCGATCTTCTCGTAGCCCAGTGCTTCGATGCCGAGCTTGGCCGAGGACGAATCCAGGATACGGATCACGATTTTCTCGCCGAACAGTGTGGGCAGCGTGGAGACGCGGAAGTCAATGCTCTTGGCCCCGAACTTCAACTTCATCCGGCCGTCCTGCGGCACGCGGCGCTCGGCGATGTCCAGCCGCGAAATCACCTTGATCCGCGAGCTGAGCTTGTCCTTGATCGCCACCGGCGGCTGGGTGATCTCGCGCAGCTCGCCGTCGACGCGGAATCGCACGCGGTAGTGGTACTCGTAGGGCTCGAAGTGGAGGTCGGACGCGCGCATATTGATCGCATCGACCAGCATCTTCTGGAGGAAGCGCACCACCGGCGCGTCCTCGACGTCCGCGATGTCCTGCGCTTCCTGCTGCGACTGCGCGGTGTCGTCGGCGATGTCGAAGTCGAAGTCCTCGCCGGCCATCGACTCCAGCGCCTCACTGGCGCTGGCGCCGCTGCCCTGCAGGAACTTGCCCAGCTTGTCGTGCTCGACGATCACCCACTCGGGCGACAGCTGCGTGGCGAACTTGATCCGCTCGACGACCTCCTGGTCGGTCGGATCGGCGCCGCCGATGAAGAGGCGGCTGCCGCGCCGGCCCAGCACCACGACCTGGTACTGCTGTGCCAGCTTGCTGTCGATGATGTTCTGCGGCATGCGCTGCGGATCCATCGCGTTCAGGTCCAGCAGCGGCAGCGACAGGGCCGTGGACAGCGTGTGCGCAAGATCGACCGGCGAGACCGCGCTGGCGGCGATCACGGCATTGACGAAACTGACCTTCTTCTCGCGCGCCTGCTTGACTAGGTCCTCAGCGGCGCGGGACTGCAGCCTCCCGGCGGCCACCAGCATGCGCGCCACCCCGGAGAGGGCAGACTGGGGCGGCTCGGCGAGGGTGGTTTCCACGATGGTGCTGCTGTTCCTGTTGGGCGGGCGGCGCCCGGCAATTGCACGCCGCCGTAGTTGTCTCGCACTGTAAACCGGAAGGGCGGATCCGATGTGTTTGGAGGTTACGCGCTCCGTGCAAAGATGACTTGTTAGCATCGCGCTCTTCCTAAGGTTTTCCCTATGCGCATCCTGCTGGTCGAGGACGACCCCCTGCTTTCGGCCGGCCTGCGCGACGCGTTGGGCCAGGCCGGCTACGAAATGGACCACCTTGCCGCCGCCGAGCCGGCGCCCGACGCGCTGGCCCACGGCATGCACGACCTGGCCATCGTGGATCTGGGCCTGCCCGGCATGGACGGCCTGACCTTGGTGCGCCGCCTGCGCGCTGCCGGCAACAAGCTGCCGATTCTGGTCCTCACCGCGCGCGACGGCCTGTCGGACCGCGTCAGCGGCCTGAACGACGGCGCCGACGACTACATGATCAAGCCCTTCCTGCTGCCCGAGCTGCTGGCGCGCGTGCAGGCGCTGATCCGACGCAGCCAGTCGGTCGCCAGCTCAAAGCTCGCCGTCGGCCCGCTGATGCTGGACCTGTCCACGCACGAGGCCTGGCTGGCCGGCGAGCCGCTGCCGCTGACCGGCCGCGAATGGGACCTGCTGCAGGCGCTGGCGCTGGCCGCGCCGAAGGTCGTCGCCAAACGCCGCCTGGCCGATTCGCTGAGCCGCTGGGACAAGGAAGTGACCGACAACGCGGTCGAGATCTATGTCTCGCGGCTGCGCGCCAAGCTCGGTGACGGCGGGCTGGTCATTCGCACCGTGCGCGGCATCGGCTACCGCATCGACGTATGAAGGAAACGAAAAAGGTCAGGCGCCCCACGCTGCGCGGGCGGCTGCTGCGTACGGTCGGCTGGCCGCTTTTCGCTGTGCTGCTGGCAAGCGCCTTCTACGACTACTACAGCGCGCTCGACCGGGCCACCGACAGCCAGGATCTGGCGCTGGAGCGCATCGCCATCGCGCTGGCCTCGCGCCTGGATCTCGACGCCGATGACCGCGACGATCTCGCGCCCCACCTGGCCCGGACCATGGCGGCGATGCAGAAGTCCGGCGAGGGCGGTGACCGCCTGCATTACCTGGTGCTCGGCAACGGCGGCGTGGTCGCCGGCGAGCCGGACCTGGCGCGCTGGACCGGCCCAGCCGGCCGGCTGGACGAGGCCGAGTTCGCCGACCGTCGCATCGCCGGCGAGACGCTGCGCGTCACCACCTATCCGCACCTGTCGAGCGTCGGCCCGGTGACCGTAATCGTCGCGGAGACCACCGGCCGGCGCGATGCACAGGCGCGCATCGTGCTGATCGATACCGTGACGCCCGATCTGGCGCTGGTCGTGCTGGCGCTGGGCCTGGTCTACCTTGGCGTGCATTGGGGCATGCGGCCGCTGGAGCGGCTGCGCGGCACCGTGGCGGCACGCGCACCCGACGACCTGAGCCCGCTGGCCGACGATGGCCTGGCCGGCGAATTGCTGCCGCTGGTGCGCTCGATCAATGCCCTCATGGCCAATCTGCGCGCCTCGGCCGAGTCACAGCAGGCCTTCCTGTCGGTTGCCGCGCACCAGCTGCGCACGCCGCTGGCCGGCATGCAGACGCAGATCGAGCTGGCGCGCAAGGAGGCCGGGTCGCAGCAGCGCGCGCGGCTGGATGCGCTGCACGAGGCGATGCTGCGCATCAGTCGTTCGACCAGCCAGATGCTGGCCTTGGCGCGCTCCGGCCCGCAGGCGACCCAGGCGGAGAGCTTCGTCACTGTCGACCTCCAGCAGCTGCTCGAGGAATCGGCCTCGAGCTGGCTGGATTTCGCCCTGGCCTCGCAGGTGGACCTCGGCTACGACGCGCAGCCGGTGCTGGTGCGCGGCTCGGCCTGGATGCTGCGCGAGCTGCTCGGCAACCTGATTCACAACGCGATCCGCCACAGTCCGCCGCAAGGGCGGGTGACGGTGCGCTGCTCGACCCAGGCCGATGGCGCCAGCCTGTTGGAGGTCGAGGACGAAGGGCCGGGCATCCCACCGGCCGAGCGCAGCAAGGTCTTCGAGCGCTTCTACCAGGCGCCCGGCGCTGCGCGGGGCGGCAGCGGCCTCGGGCTGGCGGTCGTGCAGGAGGTGGCACTGCGGCATCACGCCACCGTCACATTGGCCGACGCGGCGCCGCCGGCGGGCGACGGGCCGCCGGGCCTGCGGGTGAGCGTGCGCTTTCCGGTCGCGGTGGGGGCGGGCCCGTCAGGCGTTTGAAGGATTCGCCGGCCCACACTGGCCTGGACGTTTGCTTCCTTGCCTTCCTGCCATGATCGATGCGCCCGCTGCGGCTGCCCTTGCCTCCGAAGGTGTCCTGCCTGCGCCCACCACCGCCTGGCGCCGGCGCGGGCATGGGTCGTCTTCCACCACCGTCACGCCACTGGATCTCGGCGTCATGCCGGCAGGCCGCACGCCGCGCCAGCGCCTGCCGACCCTGTCCTGTGTCGTACCTTGCCGCAACGAGGCGGCCAATCTCGCGCTGCTGTTGCCGCAGCTGATCGCGCAGTTGGCCGACTGCAGCAGCGGCTGGGAGATCGTTCTGGTGGACGACGGCAGCACCGATGCCAGCGCCGCGCTGTTCGACGAGTGGTCGACCCGCCTCGGCATCGTCGTGCTGCGCCTGTCGCGCAACTTCGGCAAGGAGGCCGCGCTGACCGCCGGCCTGGAGGCCTGCGGCGGCGAGGTCGTCGTGATGATGGACGCCGACCTGCAGCACCCGCCGGCCTTGATCCCGAGCTTCGTCCGCTACTGGCTGGCCGGCGCCGACGTGGCCTACGCGGTGCGCGCGAATCGCCAGGGCGAGAGCGCCTTCAAGCAGTGGGGCACGCGCTGGTTCTACCGGCTGCTGAACCTGGGCGACCGCTTCGAGGTGCCGCCGGATGCCGGCGATTTCCGGCTGATCGACCGCGCCGTCGTGCAGTCGCTGCTGGCGCTGCCGGAGCGCAACCGCTTCATGAAGGGCCTGTACGCCTGGGTCGGCTTCGATGCCGTGGCCGTGCCTTACATGCCCGCTGAGCGCGCGCACGGCGCCAGCAGCTACCGACCGCTGCGGCTGGTGAGCCTGGCACTGGACGGGCTCACTGCCTTCACCACGTGGCCGCTGCGGGCGGTCAGTGCGGTGGGCGGCTTGCTGGCGCTGTGCGCCTTCTTCTACGGCGCCTACCTGACGCTGATGTACCTGCTGTACGGCCACGCCGTCAGCGGCTGGACGACGATCGTCGTCGGCCTGATGCTGTTCTCGGGCATCCAGCTGGTGTCGATCGGCGTGCTGGGCGAATACATCGGCCGCATCTTCGAGGAGGTGAAGGCGCGGCCGCTGTACATCGTCAAGAAGCTGATGGGGCGCGGCTTGACATGAAAGTGAGCCCCTCGCCCAACCGGGCCGCGCTGAACGCGGGCCCGTCCGGTCGGTCCCCCGAGGGGACGGCGATGCTTGCGGCGTCGAGCCGCAAGCACATCGCCATGGGGGCCGGCTTGGGAGCGGCCCGGCGCTCGGCCCGCAACAGCCCTGCACCATGGCTTGTCGCTGCGGCCCTGCTGCTGTGGCTCGGTGCGACGGCCGGCCTGCGACTGCTGGCGCTGCCGGACGAGGGCCGGTACGTCGGCGTGGCCTGGGAGATGCTGCGCAGCGGCGACTGGCTGACGCCGACGCTGGACGGCATGCCTTTCTTCCACAAGCCGCCGCTGTTCTACTGGATCACGGCGGGTGCGATGGAGCTGCTGGGCCTGCATGCCTTTGCGGGGCGAGTGGCCTCGCTGCTCGGCGCCACGCTGGGCGGCTTCGCGCTGTACGTTTTCGTGCGCCGTTGGTGCGACGAGCGGCTCGCGCGCCGCGCAGCGCTGCTGCTGGCTGTGCAGCCGCTGTTCTACATCGGCGCGCAGTTCGCGAACCTGGACATGCTGGTGGCCGGCTGCATCACCGCCACGACCCTGCTGCTGGCCGACGCCGCGCTGCGCATCGAGCGGGCGCTGCCCGCGCGCCGCAGCCTGCTCGCGGCCTATGCCGTGGCCGCGCTGGGCGTGCTGGCGAAGGGTCTGATCGGCTTCGTGCTGCCTGGCGCAGTGGTCGTGCTGTGGCTGCTGATCGGCGGGCGCTGGCGCACGATGCTGCGCTTGCTCTCGCCGCTCGGGCTGCTGCTGTTCCTCGCCATTGCAGCGCCCTGGTTCGTGGCGATGCAGCACCGCTTCCCCGATTTCCTGCACTACTTCTTCGTCGTCCAGCACTTCCAGCGTTTCGCCGCTGGCGGCTTCAACAACGTGCAGCCGGTCTGGTTCTATCCGGCCGTGCTGGCGCTGGCGAGCCTGCCGGCCTTGCCGGGCTTCATCGCGCTCCTGCGTCGGCCTGACGTGCTGCGCGACGACCTGCGGAAGCTGATGTTCGTCTGGTTCGGTGTGATCGTCGTGTTCTTCTCGCTGCCGCAATCGAAGCTGGTCGGCTACGTGCTGCCGGCCGTGGCGCCGCTGGCGCTGCTGATGGCCGAGGGCTTCGATGCGCTGTCGCAGCGCTGGTGGCGTGCGGGTGTCGGGCTGTCGGCGCTGGTCAGCGTGGGGCTTGTCGTCGGGCTCGCGGCGCATCCGCTGAAGAACTCGCGCGACCTTGCTGCCGTGCTGAGCGCTCATGCACGGGATGGCGAGCCGCTGATCATGCTGAAGCAGTACGCCTACGACCTGCCGTTCTACGCGCGGCTGCGGAGGCCGGTGGCGGTGGTGGACGACTGGTCTTCGCCCGAGGTGCAGGCCAGCGACAACTGGCGCAAGGAACTGGCCGATGCTGGCCGTTTCGAGCCGGCGGCCAGCGCACGGCTGCTCGAGGCCGCGGACCTGGGCTCGGCGCTGTGCAGTGCGCCGGTCAGTTTCGTTCTCGGCGAAGCGGCGCAGCGCGAACGCTGGGCGCAGCTCGCCGCCGCCGAGCCGCTGGCGACCGTGCGCGGCACGACACTGTGGCGCCTGGAATCTAAGGCCCTGGACTGCGCAGGAACGCCCAGCGCCGGCTCAGCCAGTAGGTGAGGCCGGCCACGCCGACCAGCACGATCGCGAGGATCCATTGATAGCCCGCCCCCTGTCCGAGACCGAGCAGCAAGGCATAGACCGCCTCGTTGACGGCGAAGCCGCCGGCCGACAGCGCGAAGAAGCGCAGCATCGCCCGCAGCAGCGGCGCGCCGTGGGCTCGGAAGGTCAGCCGGTGATGGCCGCCGAAGGAGACGACGAAGGCCGTCAGCCAGCCGACGATATTGGCCGCCAGCGGTTGCCAGCAGCCATGCTCGACCAGCAGCACCACGACGCTCCAGTGCACCGCCGCCGCGGCGCAGCCGACGAGCACGAACCAGCCGATGCGGCCCGCGGGACGACAGCGGCGATGGATGCGGTGGAGATACGGCATGGTGGCGGCCGCGAGCATAGCTTCTGCATCTGCGTGGACGACTATGGCCTGCACCCGGGCATCAACGAGGCGGTGCTGCGCCTGGCCGAGCAGGGCGTGATCGACGCGACCGGCTGCATGGTCGGCGCGCCGCATTGGCGCGAGGGCGCGGCGCGGCTGAGCGAGTCGCGGCTGTCCATCGAGGTCGGCCTGCATCTGGATTTCACCGAGCACCCGTTCGACGCCGACCTGCGGCGGGGTGTCGGCCAACTGATCGTGAGCAGCTACCTTGGCTTGCTCGACGTGGCGGCCGTGCGGCGCGAGGTCCGTGCCCAGCTCGATGCCTTCGAGGCGTTGATGGGCCGCCTGCCGGACTTCGTGGACGGCCACCAGCATGTGCACCAGCTGCCGGTGATCCGCGAGGCGCTGCTGGCCGAACTGGCGTACCGATATCGCCATGAGAAGCCCTACCTGCGTTCGACGCGGCCACCGCCGGGCGCGGGCCTCAAGGCGCGCTCGATCAGCAGCCTCGGCGCCGCGCGCCTGTCCACGCTGGCGCGCGAGGCCGGCTATCCGCAGAACGGCCGCCTGCTGGGCGTCTACGACTTCCGCGGCGGGCCGATGCGCTATGCGGCGCTGCTGCGGGGCTGGCTCGCCGCCGCGCGGCCGGGCGACCTGCTGATGTGCCATCCCAGCGCGGGCGTCGATGCGGGCGATCCGCTGTCCGGCGCGCGGCGCGCCGAATACGCGGTGCTCCGCGCGTTTCCGTTCAAACGATCCTGACCGCGTCCTCGAACGACAGCCGCGGGCCGCGCGGGCGGTTGCCGCTCGGGTCGCCCCAGCCGATGTTGACGAGGAAGTTGGAGCGCCACTGGCCGTCGGGGAAGAAGGCCGCGTCGAGCTTGGCTGCGTCGAAGCCGCCCATCGGCCCGCAATCGAGGCCCAGCGCGCGTGCCGCGAGGATCAGGTAGGCGCCTTGCAAGGTGCTGCCGCGCAGCGCGTTCTGCAGCGCGCCTTCAGGATCGGCCTCGAAGCGCGCGCCAGCGCCGGGAGCTGCGGGGAACTGCGTGGCGAGCTGATCGTAGAAACGGCTGTCATAGGCCACGATCGCGGTCACCGGCGCGGCCATGGTCTTGTCCACATTGCCGGCCGACAGCGTCGGCTTCAGCTTCTCTTTGGCCTCGGCGCTCTGTACGAACACGACGCGCGCCGGCTGGCTGTTCATCGCCGTCGGCCCCCATTTCCAGAGCTCGTGCAACTGGCGCAGCGTGGCCTCGTCGACCGGGCGATCGCTGAATTTGTTGAAGGTGCGGGCGGTGCGGAAGAGCTGGTCGAGCGCTTGGGGGGAGAGGGCTTCGGCGGTCATGCGGCAGGCAAGATGTTGAAAGGGTCTAATGCTGCCATGAACGCTTCAAACCCGTCGCCCATCGTCGGCATCCAGCCGCTCGGCTTCCCCTGGCCGACGCTCGATCCCTTCCTGTTCTGCGTCTATCACGACGATGCCTACCCGGAAGGGAACGGCGCCTTCGGCCCCCGGGCCTCGCTGGCGGGCCGGCAGATCGGCCAGGACTTCGCCGGCAAGGACGGCTGGCGCATGTATCACGGCCAGACGGTGCCGGGCTTCCCGGCGCACCCGCACCGCGGCTTCGAGACGGTGACCGTCGTGCGCAAGGGCCGCATCGATCACGCCGACTCGATGGGCGCCACGGCGCGCTACGGCGATGGCGACACGCAGTGGCTCACGACCGGCAGCGGCATCGTCCATGCCGAGATGTTCCCCTTGCTCGACGAGCATGCGCCGAACCCGCTGGAACTGTTCCAGATCTGGCTGAACCTGCCGGCCCGCAGCAAGATGGCGGCGCCGCATTTCACGATGTTCTGGGCCGAGCAGGTCCCGCGCCACCTGGAGGGTGGCGTCGAGCTCAGCTGCATCGCCGGCCGCATCGGCGACGCTACGCAAGGCCTGACCCCACCACCCGACTCCTGGGCCTCACAGGCCGAGGCGGATCTGGCGATCTGGACGCTGAAGCTGCAGCCCGGTGCGGCATGGACGCTGCCCGCCGCCGGCGGCAGCTCGACGCGTCGCCAGCTCTACTTCTTCAAGGGCGAGGGCCTGCAGGTCGCCGGCCAGTTGATCGGCAGCCACGCGGCGATCGAGCTGCGCGGCGAGGCCGCCGTGCCGCTCGTCAACGGCGGCAGCGAAGTCATCGAACTGCTGATGCTGCAAGGCCGCCCGATCGGCGAGCCGGGCGCCCAATACGGCCCCTTCGTGATGAACACCGAACAGGAACTGCGCCAGGCCTTCGACGACTACCGCCGCACCGGCTTCGGCGGCTGGCCCTGGCCGGACGAAGCGCCGGTGCATGGCGCCGACCCCGAGCGCTTCGCGCGGCATGCGGATGGGCGGATCGAGCGGGCCGGCGAGCAGGAATAGGTCGGGCCCGAAAACAGCAAGGCCTCGCAGTGCGAGGCCTTGTGTCGAAGAAATTCTGGTCGGGGTGAGAGGATTCGAACCTCCGGCCTCTACGTCCCGAACGTAGCGCTCTACCAGGCTAAGCTACACCCCGATGTGTGTCTTTCAAATCCAGATTGCGGCCTGGTCTTGATGCACTCTGCTCACTCGAGTCGAAAGCTCTTTTCTAAGTTTCTTAGAAAGATCTCTCAACCGACTGAGCCGCAAATTCTAGCAGAGATTTTTTCCACTTGGAAGCAGGAAGTTGAACCAGGCAGTCCTGTGCCGCCTGTGCCTCGACGCGTGCGGCCTCGCGCGTGGCCTCCAGTGCGCCGGTGCTGCGGACGATCGTGACGATGTCGGAGAGCTTCTCCTGCTCGCCGTGTTCGATCGCATGGCGGATCAACGCGCGTTGCTCGGGCGTGCCGCGTTCCATCGAGATCAGCAGTGGCAGCGTGGCCTTGCCTTCGCGCAGGTCGTCGCCGATGTTCTTGCCCAGAGTCTGCGTATCGCTCTCGTAGTCAAGCACGTCGTCGATCAGCTGGAATGCCGTGCCCAGGTGGCGGCCGTAGGCGGCGCAGGCTTCCTCGAGTTCGGGGCCGGCATCGGCGAGCACCGCACCCAGGCGCGCGCTCGCCTCGAACAGCTTGGCGGTCTTGTAGCGGATCACGCGCAGGTAGCTGTCGACATTGATGTCCGGGTCGTGCATGTTCATCAACTGCAGGACCTCGCCCTCGGCGATCACGTTGGTCGCGTCGGCCAGCACTTCGAGCACCCGCATGCGGTTCACCGACACCATCATCTGGAAGGCGCGCGAGTAGAGGAAGTCACCGACCAGCACGCTGGCAGCGTTGCCGAACATCGCGTTGGCGGTTTGCTTGCCGCGGCGCAACTCCGATTCGTCGACGACGTCATCGTGCAGCAATGTCGCCGTGTGGATGAACTCGACCGTGGCCGCCAGTTCGAAACGGCTCGCGTCGTCGAAGCCGAGCGCATTGGCGAACAGCAGCACCAGCTTGGGCCGCATCCGCTTGCCGCCGGCGTGGACGATGTAGGCGGAGATCTGGTTGATCAGCGCAACGTCGGACGACAGTCGGCGTGCGATGACGGCGTCGACATCGCGCATCTGCGCGTTCAGTTCGGCGAGTGCCTCGGCGACGGGATCGGATGACGGCGGTGATGAGGAAGCAGGCGACGCGACGGGCACACTCGGCTCTCTTTGCGGGGCGAAACGCTGATTATAGGAACACGCGGTTACTGCTCCTGGCCGCCGGTGAGCGCAGCCGCTCGATGAGCCCTCTGAGGCTCCGCGGCGCCCGTTCGCCGCGACGCTTGGTGTTTTCCCGCCCACCGTGCTAGACTCGCGGGCTCTGCGCTTTTGGGTGCGGAGATGTTTCAACTGAAAGGGCTGATATGTACGCGGTCATAAAAACCGGTGGCAAGCAATACAAAGTTGCCGCTGGCGAGAAGATCAAGGTAGAACAGATTGCTGCGGACGTTGGCCAAGAGATTGTGATCGACCAAATTCTGGCCGTCGGAAACGGCGCCGAATTGAAGGTTGGCACTCCCTTGGTTGCTGGCGCAAGCATTACTGCAAAGGTCGTGTCCCACGGCCGTCACGACAAAGTGCGCATCTTCAAGCTGCGCCGTCGTAAGCACTACAAGAAGAGCCAGGGCCATCGCCAGAACTTCACCGAGCTGGAAATCAGCGCGGTGAACGGCTGAGCAACTCCCTCTTCCTCTACGCCAACAGTTTCAAGGAGCTAATCCATGGCACAGAAAAAGGGCGGCGGTTCCACACGGAACGGCCGCGATTCCAAACCGAAGATGCTCGGTGTGAAGGTCTATGGCGGTCAGGTCATCTCGGCCGGCGCGATCATCGTCCGTCAACGCGGCACCAAGTTCCACGCGGGCACGAACGTCGGCATGGGCAAGGATCACACCTTGTTCGCGCTGATCGATGGTCAAGTGTCCTTCGCCGTCAAGGGCGAGAACAACCGTCAGACGGTGTTCGTCACGGCGGCCTGATCCAACACTGGATCACGCCCATCACCGGCGGCCGCCTCGCAGCCGCGCGCCGGTGAATGATCGAAGAAGCCCCGCTCCGCCGGGGCTTCCTTGTTTTTGTTGAGGCTGCGAGGATTCCTTCCCTCGAAAGGCACACAACAATGAAATTCGTAGACGAAGCCACCATCGATATCGTCGCCGGCAACGGCGGCGCCGGCTGCGCGAGCTTCCGCCGCGAGAAGTTCATCCCCTTCGGCGGCCCGGACGGCGGCGACGGCGGCCGCGGCGGCAGCGTCTGGGCGATGGCCGACATCAACCTGAACACGCTGATCGACTACCGCTACGCGCGCCGCCACGAGGCCCGCAACGGCGAGGCCGGTCGGGGTTCCGATCAATTCGGCGCTGCCGCGGACGACATCGTCCTGCGCATGCCGGTCGGCACCATCGTTACCGATCTCGAGACCGAATCCGTGATCGCCGAGCTGATCGAGCCGGGCGTGAAGGTGCTGCTGGCCAAGGGCGGCGACGGCGGCTTCGGCAACCTGCACTTCAAGACCAGCACAAACCGCGCGCCGCGCCAGAAGACGCCGGGCTGGCCCGGCGAGGGCAAGAAGGTCAAGCTCGAACTGCGCGTGCTGGCCGACGTGGGCCTGCTGGGTATGCCCAATGCGGGCAAGTCCACCTTGATCACGGCCGTGTCGAACGCGCGCCCGAAGATCGCCGACTACCCGTTCACCACGCTACACCCGAACCTGGGCGTCGTGCGCGTCGCGCCGGAGAAGAGCTTCGTCGTCGCCGACATCCCCGGCCTGATCGAAGGTGCCTCCGAAGGCGCGGGCCTGGGGCATCTGTTCCTGCGCCACCTGCAGCGCACGCGGCTGTTGCTGCACGTCGTCGATCTGGCGCCATTCGATCCGGAAGTGGATCCGGTCAAGGAAGCCAAGGCCATCGTCAATGAACTGAAGAAGTACGACGAAGCCTTGCATGACAAACCGCGCTGGCTCGTGCTGAACAAGCTCGATATGGTGCCGCAGGATGAGCGCGCCGCGCGCGTCAAGGATTTCGTCAAGCGCTACAAGTGGAAGGGCCCGGTGTTCGAGATCTCGGCGCTGACCCGCGAAGGCTGCCAGCCGCTGATTCACGCGATCTACGACCACGTGGCCGCCGAGCAGCACAAGGTCGTCGAGCCCGACATCCGCTTCGACGGAACGGAAGCTTCCTCCTAACCCTCGAGTTCATCGTCATGCTCAAAGACGCCCGCCGCATCGTCGTCAAAGTAGGCAGCAGCCTCGTCACCAACGAAGGCAAGGGCGTCGATGCCGAGGCGATCGGCAACTGGTGCCGCCAGCTCGCCGCGCTGGCGGGCGAGGGCAGGGAGGTCGTGATGGTCTCCAGCGGCGCCATCGCCGAGGGCATGAAGCGCCTGGGCTGGGCCACGCGGCCAAAGGAGCTGCACGAGCTGCAGGCCGCGGCCGCCGTCGGGCAGATGGGCCTGGCGCAGATGTACGAGACCAAGCTGCGCGAGCAGGGCATGGGCAGCGCCCAGGTGCTGCTGACCCATGCGGACCTGGCCGACCGCGAGCGCTACCTGAACGCGCGCTCGACCTTGCTGACCCTGCTGCAGCACCGCGTGCTGCCGGTCATCAACGAGAACGACACGGTCGTCAACGACGAGATCAAGTTCGGCGACAACGATACGTTGGGCGCGCTGGTCGCGAACCTCGTCGAGGCCGATGCACTGGTCATCCTGACCGATCAGAAGGGCCTGTACTCGGCCGACCCACGCAAGGACCCGAGCGCCCGCTTCATCCACGAGGCCGTCGCCGGCACGCCGGAGCTCGAGGTGATGGCCGGCGGCGCCGGCTCCAGCCTCGGCCGCGGCGGCATGATCACGAAGATCCTCGCCGCCAAGCGTGCCGCGGTCAGCGGCGCGGGCACGGTGATCGCCTGGGGCCGCGAGCCGGACGTGCTGCTACGCCTGGCGCGCGGCGAGGCGATCGGCACGGCGCTGCGCGCCAGCACGCCGAAGCTGGCCGCGCGCAAGCTGTGGATGGTGGGCCACCTGCAACTGCGCGGCGCGGTCAGCGTCGACGCCGGTGCGGCGGCCAAGGTGCAGGGCGAGGGCAAGAGCCTGCTGCCGATCGGCGTGACCGAGGTGCAGGGCGAATTCCACCGTGGCGACGTGATCGCCGTGCGCGATCCGCAGGGCCGCGAGATCGCGCGAGGGCTGACGAACTACTCGAGCGCGGAGGCGCGGCTGATCGCGCGCAAGGCCTCAGGTGAGTTCGAGAAAGTGCTCGGCTACGCGGCCGAGCCCGAGCTGATCCACCGGGACAATCTGGTCCTCGCGTAGATCAGTTGACGAGTCCGAACTCCGGGCTCGCCACCATGCCTTCGATGTCGAGGAGGATCAGCATCCGCTCGCCCACCTTGCCCAGGCCGGTGATGAAGCGCGAGTCCATGGCGGCGGCGATCTCGGGCCGCGGCTTGATTTCCTCGGCGCTCAGTTCGAGCACGTCCGAAACCGAATCGACGACGACGCCGACGACCCGGCCCAGCACGTTCAGCACGACGACGACGGTGAATTCGTTGTACTCGCCGCTCTGGCCCAGGCGCAGCCGCAGGTCGACGACCGGCACGATCACGCCGCGCAGATTGACCACGCCCTTGACGAATTCCGGCGCATTGGCGATGCGGGTCGGCTGCTCGTAGGAGCGGATCTCCTGCACGCGCAGGATGTCCATGCCGTACTCCTCGGCGCCGACGCGGAAGGTGAGGAACTGGTGCACGTCGGGCAGCACCCGGCCGGTCTGCACCTGCAGCGCGTGGGACGACGAAGCGGAAGTCTGGGCGACGAGTTCGGTGGAGCTCATGTAAAGGCAGCGGTGGGGCTGTTTGATCGGACTGCGATGGTCACGATTGTGCAGGGCCTAACGTCGAATTCGAGCGGGGCCCGGCGCACGCGCGTGCGCCATGTCACGCTTCCTTCGGGCTTGCCAGCAGGCGATCCAGCAGCGCCAGCAGCGCGCGCACGTCCAGCGGCTTGGTGAGGTAGTGCTGCGCGCCGGCGTCGGCGCTGGCATCGATCTGCGCCTGCACCGCGTTGGCCGACACCACCACGACCGGCAGCGTCTGCGCCGGCCAGCGCGCGCGCAGGCGGCGCAGCACGTCGAGGCCGTCGATGTCGGGCAACTGCATGTCCAGCAGCAGCAGGTCGGGCGGTGCGGCCAGCACGGACTCCAGGCCGGCCTGGCCAGTTTCGAAAACCTGTAGATCGATCAGCGGCCGCTGCTCCAGCGCGCCGCGCATCAGCTCGGCGTTCATCGCGTTGTCTTCGATGTAGATGATGCGGCGGCGGCCGGTCATCTGCGGCGCGCGCGGTGCCTCGCCGGATTGCGGCACCGTTGCGCTGGACAGGGACCGGTTCGGGCCGGCGTCGCCGGCCGGCAGCCTCAAGGTGAAGGTGGACCCCTTGCCGACGGTGCTGGCGGCGCTCAGGCTGCCGCCCATCAGCTCGGCGAGCCGCTTGGCGATGACGAGGCCGATGCCGGTGCCGGTCGTTTCGCCGTGCTCGCGCCCGAGGCGGTTGAAGGGCTGGAACAGGCCGGCGAGCTGCTCGAGGCTGAGGCCCGCGCCGCCGTCCTCGATGGCGATGTCGACGAAGCCCGCGCTGGCCCGCCGGCCGCGGATCGTGATGTGCCCGCCCTCGGCGTTGTACTTGACGGCGTTGCTGAGCAGGTTGATCAGGACCTGTTTCACGCGGGTGACGTCGCCCATGGCGTACAGCGCGTCGGGCGCGAAGTCGCGGCCGATCGCGAGGCTTCGCGCCCGCGCGTCGGCTTCGACCAGCGCCAGCGCGTCGTCCAGCACCTGCCGCAAGGTGAGCCGCGTCGGCTCCAGCTTCAGCGCGCCGGATTCGATGCGCGACAGGTCCAGCGTGTCGTTGATCATCTCCAGCAGGTGCCAGCCCGCCTGCTGGATCTGCTGCGTGCGCGCACGCTGGCGTGGCGCCAGCGGGTCGGCGACGTCGATGTCCATCAGCTGCGTAAAGCCCAGCATCGCGTTCAGCGGCGTGCGCAGCTCATGGCTCATGCGCGAGAGGAATTCGGTCTTGGCCTGGTTGGCCGCTGCCGCCGCCTGCGCGGCGCGGGCCAGTTCCTGCATCTTCAGCTGGTCGGCGATGTCCTCGACGACGCCCACCAGCCGGTGCACCTTGCCATCGGGCTTGCGCAGCGCGCTGACGGTCACGCGCACCTGGACGATCTGGCCCTGCCGATCGACGTAGCGCTTGTGGCGGCGGTACTGCTCGACCTCGCCGTTCAGCAGCTGCAGGGCCAGGCGCAGGTCTTCGGGGCCATCGTCCGGGTGCGTGATGTCCTGGCTGCGCAGGCCGCGCAGGTGTTCCTCGGTGTAGCCGACGAGGCGGCGGAAATATGGGTTGGTGTCCTTGATGACGCCGTAAGGATTGGTGAAGACGATGCCCACCGGCGCATGCTCGAAGATGTTGCGGAAGCGTCGCTCGCTGGCGACCAGCGCCAGCGCGCTTTCCGCATGGCCGGCCACCTCGCGCTGCAGCTCGCCGGTGCGTTCGAGCACGAGCTCCTCGATTCGCTGCGCGCGCCCCGTCATCATCAGCAGCAGCACGCCCAGCAGCGCCGTCGACACCAGGCCCACCAGTGCGAACGGCCAGCTGCGCCCGTCGTCGACTGGAGCGCCCTTGGGCGCGAGGACGCGAATCTCCCAGTCACGCCCGCCGAAGGCCAGGTGCCGCAGCCGCATCGGCACCGTGTCGAGCTTCTCGCAGCCTTCGTCGCCGGCCAGCCGCGGGCGCAGCGTGCCCGGCTCGGTATCGATCAGGCAGATCGCCAGGTAGGCCGGCGCGCCGCGCAGCACGCGCTGCACCAGCAGGTCGGGCCGCAGCGTCGCAAAGACGGCGCCGCGCAGCGCGGCCTCGCGCTCGGCCGCCGTCGTTGGCGCACCGTCGAACAGGGCCTGGTAGACGACGACGCCGACCGTGCGCTGGGCCGCCTGCGACAGCTGGATGCCGGGCGTGGCAGCCGCCTCGCCGCTGGCCGTGCTGCGTGCCAGCGCTGCCCGCGAACCGCCGACCGAGCGGATGTTGACGCCCAGCGCAGCCGCGTTGCGCGCGAGCGGCTCGATCAGCCGGATCGCGATCGCGTCCTCGCCGGCTGGCGGAACCAGGTCGTCCGGCAGGCGGCGGTCGTGGGTGCGGTAGTCCGCCAGGCCCTCGGCCTGCGCGGCGGCATCGAAGGCCGGTATGCCGGCGCGCGCGACGCGGCGCGCCAACCCCAGGGCCTGCAGTGGGCCTTCCTCGCCGAGGAAGGCGGCGGTGGCGCGGCGGAAGTCCTCGCGCCCCAGGGCCGGTGCCACCTGCAGCGCGCTGCGGCTGCCCTGCAGCGCCATCAGCGGCTCGCGCAGCATGATTTCCAGCGCGATGGAGGCGCTGGCCGCGTCACGCTCGAAGACGTTGCGCGAGCGCTGCTGCTCCCATTCGGTCACACCGATGATGGCCAGCGCCACCAGGCCGGTCGTCACCAGCATCGGCAGGGCGACGCTGAGCCGCCGTGGCCTCCAGGCCGAGCGCGGGTGGCCGATCAGCGTCAGCACGATCGGCGCGCCGATCAGCACGCCCAGGGTGTCGCCGAGCCACCAGGCCGCCCAGGTGGAAGGGAACTGAGATGCGTTGATGCTGCCCACCGCAAGCAGCGCCGCGCAGCCGATCGTTGGGCTGATCACGCAGGCCACGCCGGCACCCAGGCCGAAGAACAGCGCCAGATCGCGCGGCTCTGACAACACCAGCGGCTGCGCCACCGTGCGGCGGATCGCCCAGGCGCCGAACAGTGCCTGCAGCACCGCGCCGACGCCAGCGCCCGCCGAGGTCGTCCACGAGGGCACACCGTGCGCCTGCGCGATGACCGCATTGATCGCCACCGCGCCGATGAACAGCCCCGGCGCGTAGCGGGGCCCGAGGGCCAGCATGGCCGCGAGTGCCAGCCCCGCGGCGGGGTACAGCGGCGTGGCATAGACCGGCGGGATCGCCAGCCCCATGCTCAGCAGGCCGACGGCAAAGTAGCCGAGGGCCAGCCCGAGCGAGCGGACCAGATACCGTCCAGTTTCGGAGTTAGCAGGCATGACCCCGAAGGGTAGCCGCTAACGGCGCAGACGCCTCATCCGATCTGCGACGCGGTGCCGGAATCGGCAATCCGCCACGCAGTGACCGGTCAGACGTTGAACAGGAAATTCAGCACGTCGCCGTCCTTGACGACGTACTCCTTGCCTTCGGCGCGCATCTTGCCGGCGTCCTTCGCACCCTGTTCGCCCTTGAACTGGATGTAGTCGTCGAAGGCGATCGTCTGCGCGCGGATGAAGCCGCGCTCGAAGTCGGTGTGGATCACGCCGGCGGCCTGCGGGGCGGTATCGCCCTTGTGGATGGTCCAGGCGCGCACTTCCTTGACGCCGGCGGTGAAGTAGGTGTGCAGGCCCAGCAGCGAGAAGCCGGCGCGGATCAGGCGGTTCAGGCCCGGCTCGTCCTGGCCCATCTCGGCCAGGAACATCGAGCGGTCCTCGTCGCTCATCTCGGACAGCTCGGCCTCGGTCTTGGCGCAGATCGCGACGACCGGGCCGTTCTGCGCGGCGGCGTATTCCTTCAGGCGGTCCAGGAAGGGGTTGTTCTCGAAGCCGTCCTCGGCCACGTTGCCGACGAACATCGCCGGCTTGGCGGTGATCAGGCACAGCGGCTTGATCAGCGCCCACTCCTCCTTGGCCAGGTCCAGCGCACGCACCGGCTTGCCTTCGTTGAGCACCGGCAGCACCTTGTCCAGCACCTTGCACAGCGCGATCGCTTCCTTGTCGCCGGCGCGGGCCACCTTCTGGTAGCGGTGCAGGCTCTTCTCGACGGTGGACAGGTCGGCCAGGCACAGCTCGGTCTGGATCACCTCGATGTCGGAGATCGGGTCGACCTTGCCATTGACGTGGATCACGTTCGGATCCTCGAAGCAGCGCACGACGTTGACGATCGCGTCCGTTTCGCGGATGTGCGAGAGGAACTGGTTGCCCAGGCCTTCGCCCTTGGAGGCGCCCGCCACCAGGCCGGCGATGTCCACGAACTCGACGATCGCCGGCACGATGCGCTCGGGCTTGACGATGTCAGCCAACTGGGCCAGGCGCGGGTCAGGCAGCTCGACGATGCCGACGTTCGGCTCGATCGTGCAAAACGGATAGTTCTCGGCGGCGATGCCGGCCTTGGTCAGGGCGTTGAAGAGGGTGGACTTGCCGACGTTGGGCAGGCCCACGATGCCGCATTTGAGGCTCATCGGGAAGGCTTTCTGGTGGGTAGCTCCCCGGGAGCCGGGGGCGAAGCCTGTGATTTTATCCGCCCGTCATACGGGTTCATACGGCCTGCCTACAATGCCCGCCATGCAACAGATGTACGAGGTCCTGGTCCGGGGAAGCGGCTGCGTCGGACGCAGTCTGGCCCTGGCATTGGGCGCCCAGGGACTGCGCGTCGCGCTGCTGGGCACGGCCGAGCCTTCCCCGGCGCAGCGCGAGGATCTGCGCACCTACGCGTTGAACGCCGCATCGGTGGCGCTGCTGCGCGAGCTGAAGGTCTGGGATTCGCTGCCGGCCGATGCCGTGAGCCCTGTCTACGACATGCAGGTGGCCGGCGATGCGCCCGGCACGGTGCTGGAATTCTCGGCCTGGCAGCAGGGCGTGGCCGAACTGGCCTTCATCGTCGACGCCGGCGCGCTGGAGCAGCAACTGGCGGCGGCGGCGCGCTTCTCGCCGCACGTCCAGGTGATCGATGACGCCTCCAATGTCCAAGCTCAACTGACCGCGCTGTGCGAGGGCCGCGACTCGGCCCGCCGCGCCGAGCTCGGCGTGCGCTTCGAGGCGCAGTCTTATGGCCAGCGCGCGATCGCCGCACGGCTGGTGGCCGAGCGCCCACACCAGGGCGTGGCCCGGCAGTGGTTCCGTGCGCCGGACGTGCTGGCGCTGCTGCCCTTCGAGCGGCCGCAGCCGGCAGCGTCCTACGGCCTGGTCTGGTCGCTGCCCGAGGCGCGCGCGGCCGAGCTGATGGCGGCGAGCGACGAGGATTTCGAGTCCGCGCTGAACGAGGCCACCGGCACCGCCGCCGGCCGGCTGAAGCTCGCCGGTGGCCGCGCCTCCTGGCCCTTGGCGCTGGGGCGTGCGGAGCCGGTGGTCGGCCCGGGCTGGGTGCTGCTCGGCGATGCCGCGCACCTGGTCCATCCGCTGGCCGGCCAGGGCCTGAACCTGGGCCTGGCCGATGTGGCCGCGCTGGCCCGCGTGCTGCGCGAGCGCGAGAGCTGGCGGCCGCTCGGCGACGAGCGCCTGCTGCGCCGCTACCAGCGCGAGCGCTTGGCCGCGAACTGGGCGATGGGTGAATTGACCGACGGCTTGCAACGCCTGTTCGCCAGCCAGACGCCGCTGGCCCGCACGCTGCGCAACACCGGCATGAATGCATTGAACGCTGCCGCGCCGCTGAAGCGCTGGCTGACCGCGCAGGCGCTGGGCGCCTGACCGACCGACATTGAGGAAGACGAAGATGCTGTCGATGAAGAAGTTGTCCCTGGCCGCGCTGATCGCGCTGCTGTCGTTCGGCAGCCAGGCCAACGAGCAGGTCATCCGCAAGAGCCTGGCGGAGAAGCTTGCCGGCCTGCCCAAGGTCGACGAGGTCAAGGCGTCGCCGATGCCGGGCCTCTGGGAGATCCGCATCGGCAGCGAGATCCGCTACACCGACGCCACCGGCAGCTTCCTGATCGAGGGCGACCTGATCGACCTGAAGACCCGCAAGAACCTCACCGAGGAGCGCGTCAACAAGATCAACCAGGTGGACTTCGCCAGCCTGCCGACGAAGGACGCGATGGTCTGGAAGACCGGCAAGGGCACGCGCAAGATCGCCGTCTTCGCCGATCCGAACTGCGGCTACTGCAAGCGCTTCGAAAAGTCTCTGCAGGAGATGAAGGACATCACCGTCTACACCTACCTGATCCCGATCCTGGGCGGCGATTCGCCGGAGAAGTCGCGCGCGATCTGGTGCTCGAAGGAGCAGACGGCAACCTGGCAGAACTGGATGCTCGACGGCAAGGCGCCGCCGAAGGCCATGGGCACCTGCGATGACGCCGCGATCGAGCGCAATCTGGCGCTCTCGCGCAAGCTGCGCATCAACGGCACGCCCGGCGTGATCTTCGAAGATGGCTCGCGCGCCCCCGGCGCGCTGACGGCCGAGCAGCTCGAGCGCCGCCTGCAGCCGCAGGCGCAACAGACGCAAGCCAAGTCCTGAGCGGGCGATGAGCACCACGACGACCGTCCCCGCCACCGCAGCAAGCGCGCGCCCGCTGAACCCGGTCGCGTTGCGCATCGCGTACTGGGGTCTCGTGCCCTTCATCGTCGGCACCGGCCTGGTCTGGCTGATCGGCGACCGTGACCTGGAACAGCACGTCTTCGTTACTACGGCGCTGTCGAGCTACGCGGCGCTGGTGATCTCCTTCCTCGGCGGCATCTACTGGGGACTGGCCGCGCGCCAGCCGGACGGCCCTTCGCGGCCCTTCGTCATCGGCGTCCTGCCCTCGGTCGTCGCTTGGATCGGCGTGCTGATGCCGCCTTATTCGGGCCTCGTCGTGCATGGCGTGATGCTGGTGGCGGGCTATCTGGTCGACCGGCGCTTTTATCCGCAACTGGGCGTCAGCGCCTGGCTGGTGCCGCGCTTCCGGCTCAGTGCCGTGGCCGCGCTGTGCTGCTTCCTGGCCGCGGCGGGCAGCTGAATCGATGGTCGTCCGCTACGAGATCGCGCTTGATGAGGCGCCGCAGCACGTCTACCGGGTTACGTTGAACATCGAGGCGCCGGCCGATGGCGCCGTCACCGTCAGCCTGCCGGTGTGGATTCCCGGCAGCTACCTGGTGCGCGAGTTCGCGCGCCATCTGAACGGGCTGGCGGCCGAGCAGGGCGACAGGTCGCTCACCGTCAGGCAGCTGGACAAGGCGACCTGGGCCATCGAAGGCTGCCGCGCCGGATTGCCGCTGGCGCTGCGCTACCGCGTCTACGCCTTCGACAACTCGGTCCGCGCGGCCTGGCTCGACGCGCAACGCGCCTTCTTCAACGGCACCAGCCTGTGCCTGCGCGTGCACGGCGCTGAGGCGCTGCAGCATCGGCTGGCGTTCAGCGGGCTGCCGGCCGGCTGGCAGATCGCCACGGAGGCGCGCCACGACGGCGAGGCCTTCGTGGCGGCCGACTACGACGAACTGGTCGACCACCCGTTCGAGCTCGGTACGTTCTGGGAAGGCTCGTTCAGCGCCGGCGGCGTGCCCCACCGCATCGTCATCGCCGGCGCGCTGCCCTCGTTCGACGGCGAGCGGCTGCTGGGCGACGTGCAGCGGATCTGCGAGACGGAGATCGCGCTCTGGGGCGGCGTGCTGCCGTTCGAGCACTACACCTTCATGCTGAACGCCGTCGACGACGGGCATGGCGGCCTGGAGCACCGCGCCAGCACCGCGCTGATCGCCCCGCGCCGCGACCTGCCGCGGCTCGGCCAGGCGGAGGCGTCCGACGGCTATGTGCAGCTGCTGGCGCTGTTCAGCCACGAATACTTCCACAGCTGGAACGTCAAGCGGCTGCGGCCCGCTGAATTTGCGCGTTATGACTACACGCGCGAGAACTACACCGAGCTGCTGTGGTTCTTCGAGGGCTTCACGTCCTACTACGACGAACTGATCCTGGTGCGCGCCGGCCTGATCGACGAGGCCCGCTACCTGAGGCTGCTGGCCGGCCACCTCAGCGGCGTGCTGGCCACGCCGGGCCGCAAGACGCAGAGCCTCGCGCAATCGAGTTTCGACGCCTGGACGCGCCTGTACCGGCCGGACGAGAACTCGCCCAACAGCACGATCAGCTACTACAGCAAGGGCGGCCTGCTGGGCCTGGCGCTGGATCTGCGGCTGCGCGAGGCGGGTGTCGATGCCGGCCTGGACGCGCTGATGCGCGCGCTGTGGCAGCGCAGCGGCGGCGGGCCGATCGGCGAGGGCGATGTGCTGGCGGAGGTCGACAAGCTCGCCGGCGCCGCCGTCGCGCAGGCCCTCGAGGACTGGGTCCATGGCACCGAGGACCTGCCGCTGCAGCCGCTGCTCGCGCCGCTGGGCGTGCAGTGGCGCCAGGACCGCAGTAGCGTCGCGCAGCGGCTGGGCCTGCGCGCCAGCGAGAGCGCACTGACCGGCGTGCGCGTGTCGCAGGTGCTGGCCGGATCGGTGGCGCAGGCGGCCGGCCTCAGCGCCGGCGATGAACTGCTGGGCTGCAACGGCTGGCGGCTGCGCCGGCTGGACGACGCGCTGCTGACCTTGGCCGGTGACGCGCCGTCGGCGCTGCGCCTGCTGGTGTCGCGCGATCAGCGCCTGATCGAGGTGAATGCCGAACTGCCCGAGCTGGGCCATGGTGCGCCGGTGCTGCTCGCCGTCGACGAGAAGGCGCTGGAGCCCGCGCTCGGCCGGCGCCGGGCATGGCTGTCAGGCGGCTGAGCCGCCGCCCGCTTGCGCTGGCGGCGCTGCTGCTGGCGGTGCTGCTGATCCACCTGGGCGTGGGCGAATGGCTGCAATCGCTGCGGGCCGACTGGCGGCCCGTCGAGCCGATGCCGCCGCCGCTGCAGGTCAGCTTCGTGAAGCCGCTGGCACCGCATGCGCCGCCGGCCGCACGCGCGCCGCGTCTTCAGCGGCTCAACAGTGGCGATGCGGCAGGCAGCGCAGTCGATCGCGTCGATGCCGCGCTGCCGGCGCCGGAGGCCGCGGCGCCATCGGCGGAACTGGAGCCGATGAATGCACTGGCACCGGTGGTGGCGCCTGCCGATGCCGAGCCCGGGCCGGAATGGCCGCTCTCCACCCGCTTGAGCTACCACCTGACCGGCTACTTCCGCGGCCCCGTCAGCGGCCATTCGAGCGTCGAATGGCTGCGCCAGGGCGCGCACTACCAAGTGCGGCTGGAGGTGGCCGTCGGCCCGCGCATCGCACCGCTGATCTCGCGCCACATGATGAGCGACGGCCGGCTGACGCCGCGCGGCATCGCCCCCCAGCGCTTCGACGAAGACACACGCATCCTGATCGCGCCGCGCCAGCGCCGGACCTTGCTGTTCGATGCCGACGGCGTAACGCTGGCCGACGGCCGCCGGGAGCCCGCGCTGCCGGGCGTGCAGGATGCATCCAGCCAGTTCGTCCAGCTCACCTGGCTGTTCCTGACCGGCCGCCAGCAGATGCGGCCGGGCCTCATCGTCGAGCTACCGCTGGCGCTGCCGCGGCGCCAGTACTGGTGGGCCTACCGCGTGCTCGGCGAGGAGGTGCTGGACACGCCGCTGGGCCCGCTCAGCGCCTGGCACCTGCAGCCGACGCGAGCGCCCGGCGGCGGCGACCTGGTCGCCGAGGTCTGGCTGGCGCCGAGCCTGCAATACCTGCCGGTGCGGCTGCTGATCCGCGAGGACGCGCAGAACTTCGTCGACCTGCGCATGGACAGCGCGCCTCTGCAGGAGGCCCCTATAGTTGCCCCATCATCGAACGAGGAGAAGCCGCCATGACCTATGAATGCATCATTGCCGAGACCCGCGGCGACGGAGCGCGCAAGACCGGCCTGATCACGCTGAACCGGCCCAAGCAGCTGAATGCGCTCAACGACCAGCTGATGGACGAACTGGGCCAGGCGCTGCTGGCTTTCGATGCCGACGAGGGTATCGGCTGCATCGTGCTGACCGGGTCCGAGCGCGCCTTCGCCGCCGGCGCCGACATCCCGACGATGCTGCCGCACACCTTCATGAGCGCCTTCAAGAGCGGCCTGATCTCCAAGAATTGGGAGACCATCCTGCAGGTGCGCAAGCCCGTGATCGCCGCCGTGGCCGGCTTCGCGCTGGGTGGCGGCTGCGAGCTTGCGATGATGTGCGACTTCATCATCGCCGCCGACACCGCCAAGTTCGGCCAGCCCGAGATCAAGCTGGGCATCATCCCCGGTGCCGGTGGCACGCAGCGCCTGCCGCGCGCGATCGGCAAGAGCAAGGCCATGGACATGCTGCTGACCGCCCGCATGATGGACGCCGCCGAGGCCGAGCGTGCCGGCCAGGTCTCGCGCGTGGTGCCGGCCGACCAGTTGATGACCGAAGCCCTGGCCGCCGCCGAGACGATCAACGGCTTCAGCGGGCCGTCGGTAATGCTGATCAAGGAATTGGTGAACCTGGCCTACCAGGCGCCGCTGTCCGAAGGCGTCGGCGTCGAGCGCCGCTACTTCCACGCGCTGTTCGGCAGCGAGGATCAGCGCGAGGGGATGGGTGCGTTCCTGGAGAAGCGGGCGCCGGCGTTCAAGCATTCTTGAAGCGGGAATGGGAAACGGCCCCGAGGGGCCGCAGCTTCTTTTGTGCGCCGGTGATCAGGGCGTGGTCGCGGACGTGCTGGTATTGCCCAGGGCCTGGTCGATCCACGTAGCGCGCGTGTCGAGCCAGTTCTTCATGTAAGAGATCTCGCCGCTGTAGGAACCGGCCACCTCCGGATTGGGCCAGACCGCCGTATTCAATATGTCCCAGGTCTGGAAATTGCGCCGCTGCGCGGCGTCCAGCGTCGTGGCGCTCCGGTCGATGAACTGCTGGATGCGCGGCATGCGGCTGCTCAGGAACTTCCAGCGCGCGGCCACATGTGCGGCGAAGACGGGATCCTGGAACAGTTGCTGCAAGTACGGGCTGGCGGTTTTGACCCACCAGCCATCGGTCGCGTCATTGCCGTTGTAGTTGACGTTGCCGGCGGCAATGTCGAAGTCCCACAGTGGTCCGAACACGAGCGGGCCATCGTCCTTGCGGGTCAGGAACGTGCTTGACCAGAATGCGTCGTTGTTGCGTAGCAGTTCCTGCACCAGATAGAAGTCCACCAACGATTCGGTATCGAGGAAGGGGCGATAACCGAGTGTGGGATCGGTGAAGCTGGAACTGAACAGGGCGCTTTCGAAACTGCCGATGTAGGCGGGCACCGTGTTCAACTGATCATTGATCGGATCTGATTGGAAGGTGTAGGGCACGCTCTTCAGTGAGCTTGTGAAAACATAGTCCGCATCCAGGCGAGCATCGATCTCTAGCAGTACGCCCGTCGTGCCGATGTCGGCCTTGGCTGAACCGTCTTCTACGTGCTCGGTGAGTTGATAGACGCCTTGATAGCTGCCGTTCAGCCAGAGTTCGACCATCCTTGAGTCGGGCGTCCAGGCCATATGCATCATGCGACTCATGCAGAAGGCAATCGAGTTGCGCAACAGCGTCTTGTCGGAGTAGTTAGCCAGCAGGTCCCAGTCCTTGTCCGAGTTCATGCCTAGCAAACCCGCTGATTTGGCCAGCTTGATGCGATAGGGTTTCTTGGGCAGGCTCCAGGTGGTGTTGCCACGTCCCCGGATCGAGGTCGTCACGTCCATCGCTGCGTTGCTGCCATCGGCGTCGAGCTGGAAGCGCGCGGTCAGGTAGTCTTCCTTCGAGACGATCGGTGCCGCATCGGTTGTATCGATCTGCAGCTTGACGGGCGTGTTGACTTCAACGTCGCAGGACGTCGGCTGCAGGCGCTCGGAGATCTCGTTGGTGATCGTGCGGGAGGTCACCGTCGCCAGAAGCTGGCTGGTGCTGGTGTCGATGTAGTGGCTGAGCACCGAAAGCACCACCTCCGCGATGCGGGAGGGTGCTGTGTTCGGCACGTCGGGCATCGGCGTCGCAATGTCGACGTTGGCGGTCAGCAGGTTGGCCGTGCGCAACTGCATGCCGAGCGTCCATGCGTCCTGCAAGGCGACGCCATAGCCCGGCGCCCAGTCGCTCGGCGGGGACAACAGGTCGAAGGTCGAGGGCAACGACAGGCGTTGCCGGACTTGGGCTTGCGCATCGGCCAGCGTCAGGTCTTGCTGACCGATCATCGTGGCCGCGACCAGCGTGCTCAGCATGCTGATCTGCTTGGAAGTGCCCGGCGCCGCGAGGGTCACGGCGCTGCTGGCATCGGCACCAGCGGCCAGGACGGAAATCGCGAGCAGGCGCGTCTTCTCGTCCGGCAGCTTGCTGACAGCCACCGAGTAGTTGCCCTGCGCATCGGTGGAGGTGCTCACCTCGCCGGCGTCGCACTGCAGGTTGTCGTTCGCGTCGATGCAGACGCGCCAGCCCGAGGCGCTGGCGATCGTCACCTTGCCGTCCAGTGTCGGCGTCGAATCGTCTCCACCGCAGCCTGCCAGCAGGCCTCCGGCACAGACAGCCAATCCCAGCCACTTCAACGGCGAAACCTTCCGATCATTCATTGTTGTCCCTGTCTTCTTGAACCCGGCGCCATCCTGGGGCGAGGCTGAAAGCGCGGATTTTAGTAACAGGAGATATGAATTGCCGGATCGGCGGTCTAGCGTTTACCCGAATTATTTTGGTTTGCTAACAAATCTTTGGTCAATGCTGTGGAAGCGGGCCGGAGAGGTCGCCCGCGCTCAGGCCTCGCGCCGCAACGCCGGGAACAGGATCACATCGCGGATGCTCGGCGAATCGGTGATCAACATCATCAGCCGGTCGATGCCGATGCCGCAGCCGCCGGTCGGGGGCATGCCGTATTCCAGCGCGCGGATGAAGTCGGCGTCGTAGAACATCGCCTCCTCGTCGCCGGCGTCCTTGTTGGAGACCTGGGCCTGGAAGCGCGCGGCCTGGTCCTCGGCGTCGTTCAGCTCGGAGAAGCCGTTGGCGTACTCGCGGCCGGTCATGAAGAGCTCGAAGCGCTCGGTGATCTTCGGATCGGTGTCGGAGGCGCGGGCCAGCGGCGAGACCTCGACCGGGTAGTCGATGATGAAGGTCGGGTGCCAGAGCTTCTCTTCGACGGCTGCCTCGAACAGGCCGAACTGCAGCTCGGCCAGGCCCCAGTGCGCATGGACCTGCTCGCCCTTGGCCTTGATGCGCGCGGCCAGCACGCCCTTGTCGTCGGCCTCGGCTTCGCTCAGGCCGGCGAACTCGATCAGCGACTGGCGCACCGACAGCCGTGCGAAAGGCTTGTCCAGGTCCACCGGCTTGCCGTTGTAGACGATGGCGGCGCTGCCGGTGGCGGCGATGGCGGCATGGCGCAGCACCTGCTCGGTGAAGTCCATCACGTCGTGATGGTTCCAGTAGGCCGCGTAGAACTCCATCATCGTGAATTCCGGGTTGTGCCGGACGCTGATGCCTTCGTTGCGGAAGTTGCGGTTGATCTCGAACACGCGCTCGAAGCCGCCGACGACCAGGCGCTTCAGGTACAGCTCCGGCGCGATGCGCAGGTACATCTCCTGGTCGAGCGCGTTGTGGTGCGTGATGAAGGGCTTGGCGTTGGCGCCGCCCGGGATCGGGTGCAGCATCGGCGTCTCGACCTCGAGGAAGCCGTGCTCGACCATGTACGAGCGGATCGAGGACACCGCCCTGGAGCGCGCCACGAATCGGGTGCGCGCGGCCTCGTCGGTGATCAGGTCGACGTAGCGCTGGCGGTACTTCTGCTCCTGGTCGGCCAGGCCGAAGTGGTCGCCGGGCAGTGGGCGCAGGCTCTTGGTGAGCAGCCGCAGCGTGGTGACGCGCACCGACAGCTCGCCGGTCTTGGTGCGGAACAGCGTGCCCTCGGCGCCGACGATGTCGCCCAGGTCCAGGTGCTTGAACTCGGCATAACTCTCTTCGCCGACGGCATCCCGGGTGACGAACAGCTGGATGCGGCCGGTCGAGTCCTGCATCGTTCCGAACGAGGCCTTGCCCATCACCCGCTTGAGCATCAAGCGGCCCGCGACGCTGACCTGGATCTCCTGCGGTTCCAGTTCCTCGTTGGCGACCTCGCCGTATTGCTGGGCAAGCGGCAGCGCGCGGTGCTGGGGCTTGAAGTCGTTGGGGAAGGGGACGGCGGTCTTGGCGCGGATGGCGGCCAGCTTCTCGCGGCGTTCGGTGATCAGCTTGTTCTCGTCGGGCGCGGCGGGTGTGGTCGTCGTCGTGTTCATGGCGGGGGGGGGAGTGAGCGCGGGATTTTAAGGGTTCGCTACGTAGAATCCCCGCCCATGCTGATTCCCGACCGCCCTGTCCGTTTCGCCCTCGTCGGCTGCGGGCGCATTTCCAAGAACCATATCGAGGCGCTGGCCCGCCATGCCGGCCGTGCCGAATGGGTGGGCGTCTGCGATAGCAATGCCGCCGCGCTGGCCTCGGCCACCGCCGCGACCGGCGCGCCGGGCTTCGCCAGCCTGGCCGCGCTGCTGGCCGGCTGCGAGCCGGACGTGGTCGTGCTGGCGACGCCTTCCGGCATGCATTCGCAGCAGGCGATCGAGGTGGCGCGCGCCGGCCGCCATGTGCTGACCGAGAAGCCGATGGCGACCAAGCTCGACGAAGGCATGGCGATGGTGCGGGCCTGTCGCGATGCCGGCGTGAAGCTCTTCGTCGTCAAGCAGAACCGCCTCAACGCCACGGTGCAACTGGTCAAGCGCGCGATCGAGCAGGGCCGCTTCGGCCGCATCTTCATGAGCACGGTCAACGTGTTCTGGACGCGGCCGCAGAGCTACTACGACGCGGCCAAGTGGCGCGGGCGCTGGGATCTGGATGGCGGGGCTTTCATGAACCAGGCCAGCCACTACGTGGACCTGCTGGACTGGCTGGTCGGCCCCGTCGACAACGTCCATGCCTACACCGCCACGCTGGACCGCGACATCGAGGCTGAGGACACCGGCGTGATGAGCCTGCGCCTGCGCCATGGCGGCCTGGCCTCGATCAACGTGACGATGCTGACGTACCCGCAGAACCTCGAAGGCTCGATCACCATCCTCGGTGAGAAGGGTACGGTCAAGATCGGCGGCACGGCGGTCAACAAGATCGAGCACTGGCAGTTCGCTGAGCCGCATGCCGATGACGACGCCGTCAAGGCGGCCAGTTATGAGACGGGCAGCGTTTACGGCTTCGGCCATGCGGCCTACTACGACAACGTGATCAAGACCTTGCGCGGCGAGGGCGACGCGGCGGTGGACGGCTACGAGGGCCTGCGCTCGCTGGAGATCCTGGTGGCCGCCTACCGCAGCGCGCGTGACGGCCAGCGCGTCGGCCTGCCGCTGGTGTTCTGATCATGTGGAAGCATGAATCGGCCATCGTCGACGAGGGCGCGCAGATCGGCGAGGGCAGCAAGGTCTGGCACTTCGCCCATGTGAGCCCCGGCGCACGCATCGGCGCGCGCTGCTCGCTGGGGCAGGGCGTGTACGTGGGCAACGACGTCGTCATCGGCGATGGCTGCAAGGTACAGAACAACGTCTCGGTCTACGACGCGGTGACCTTGGAGGACGAGGTCTTCTGCGGCCCCAGCATGGTGTTCACTAACGTCTACAACCCGCGCGCCGCCGTGGTGAAGAAGGACGAGTACCGCCGCACCATCGTGCGCCGCGGCGCCACGCTGGGCGCCAACTGCACGATCGTCTGCGGCATCGAGATCGGGCCTTATGCCTTCATCGGCGCCGGCGCTGTGGTGCAGCAGAACGTGCCCGCCTTCGCCCTGATGGTCGGCGTGCCGGCGCGCCGCATCGGCTGGATGAGCCGGCATGGCGAGCGACTGGAATTCAAGGACGGCGAAGCCGTCTGCCCGGCCACCGGCGATCGCTATCGCCTGGCCGGCGATCACGTGGAGCTGCTGTGAACCTTCCCTTCATCGACCTGAAAGCCCAGTACGCGGCACTCAAGGACGACATCAACGCCCGCATCCAGCGGGTGCTCGACCACGGCCAGTACATCATGGGGCCGGAGGTCAAGGAGCTGGAGGAGAAGCTCGCGGCCCACGTCGGCGTGAAGCACTGCATCACCGTGGCCAGCGGCACGGAGGCGCTGCTGATCGCGCTGATGGCGCTGGACCTGAAGCCGGGCGACGAGGTGATCACGACGCCCTTCACCTTCGCCGCCACCGCCGAGACGATCGTGCTCGCGGGCTTGAAGCCGGTTTTCGTCGATATCGAGCCCGACAGCTGCAATATCGATGCGTCGAAGATCAGGGCCGCGATCACGCCAAAGACCCGCGCGATCATGCCGGTGAGCCTGTACGGCCAAGTCGCCGACATGGACGAAATCAATGCCCTCGGTCTGCCCGTGATCGAGGACGCTGCCCAGAGCTTCGGCGCCAGCTACAAGGGCCGCAAGAGCTGCGGCCTCAGCACCTGGGGCGCGACCAGCTTCTTCCCCAGCAAGCCGCTGGGCTGCTACGGCGACGGCGGCGCGCTGTTTACCGATGACGATGTGCTGGCCCAGGCCGCGCGCGAGATCCGCGTGCATGGCCAGAGCGCCCGCTACACGCACACGCGCCTGGGCGTCGGCGGGCGGATGGACGCCCTGCAGTGCGCTGTCGTGCTGGCCAAGCTGGAGCGCTTCGACTGGGAGATCGAACGGCGCCTGGCGATCGGCGCGCGCTACCAGGCGCTGCTGGCCGACCTGCCCGTGCAGCGCCTGGCCGTGCGTGAGGACCGCGACTGCGTCTGGGCCCAGTTCACGCTGATGGTGGATGACCGCCCGAACGTCCAGGCCCGGCTGACCGAAGCAGGCATCCCGACGGCCATCCACTATCCGAAGCCGCTGCACCGCCAGCCGGCCTACGCCCAGCCGGTCGACATGCCGAACGCCGAGCGCGCCGCCGAGCGCGTGATCAGCCTGCCGATGAGCGCAGACCTGACGGATGCGCAGCAGGACGCCGTCGTCAGCGCGTTGCGGGCGGCCATCGGCTGATTGATGAAGTCGTCCTCGAGCCTGCTGCGCTCGACCTTGACGCTGCTGGCCGGCGGCGCGCTGGCGCAGGCGCTGCCGCTGCTGCTGGGCCCCTGGCTGACGCGGCTGTACTCGCCGACCGAGTTCGGGCAGTTCGCCACCGTGTGGACGGTGGCGGCCAACCTTGCTGTCATCGGCTGCGCGCGCTACGAATTCGCCTTGCCGCTGGAACGCGACGAGGGCCAGGCCGCACGGCTGATGGCGCTGTGCCTGCGGCTGCTCGGCGTCGTCTTCGCGGTGTCCGTCGCCGTCGCAGCCGTGTGGGTCGTCTGGCAGGACCTGAGCCTGGCCGCACTGCTGCCGCTGGCTGTGCTGGCGGGTGCCAGTGCGCAGTGGCTGACGCTGTGGGCGACGCGCGCGCAGCGCTTTCGGCTGCTGGCCGTGTCGCGCGTGCTGCAGTGGGGCGGCGGCGCGCTGCTCCAGCTGCTGTTCGGGCTGGCGCAGATGGGCGCCTTCGGCCTGCTGCTCGGGCCGCTGTTGGCGGGTCTGGCTACCAGCGTGCTGCTGGCGCGGCCCGCGCCGCAGGGCGGCTGGCGGGCGCTGCTGCGCGGCGGGGCCCTGGGCGAGCTGGCACGGCGCCATCGCGCATTCCCGCTGCTGAACACGCCGCATGCCTTTGCCGGCGCCTTGCAGGACAGCCTCGCGATGATCCTGCTCTCCAGTTGGAGCGGCGATGCGGCGGCGGGCTACTGGGCGCTGTCGCTGCGCTATCTGAAGGCGCCGGCGGGGCTGGTGGGCGGCGCGCTGTCGCAGACCCTGTATCCGCGCCTGGTCCAGGCGGCACCCGGCGCCGAGGCGCTGCAGGTCGTGCGGCAGGCGATGGCCGTGCTGTCCGCGCTGGCATTGCCGCTGGTGGCGGTGCTGATGCTGTGGGGGCCGGCGCTGTTCCGGCTGGTCTTCGGCGAGAGCTGGCACGAGGCGGGTGAGCTGGCGCGGGCGCTGGCGCCCTACATCGCGCTGCACTTCATTGCCGCGCCGCTGTCCGTCGCGACGATGGCGTGGCGCGCGCAGGCCTGGGCACTGAAGCTGGCGCTGGCCGGTCAGCTGATGTTCGTCGCCGGCCTGGTCATGGGCTTGAAGACTGGTGGCCTGATCGGCGCGGGCTGGGGCGTTTCGCTGATGATGTGCATCTATTTCGGATTCTTCTTCTGGTCGCTCGCCACCTGGAACTTCGCTGACGATGAGAAGCTGGCTTAACCGTTGGCGCCGCCGCCTCTGGCATGCGCTGCTCTTTCGCATCGTCTTCGGCGAGCGCGGCCTGGCGCACACGCGCATCGCGCCGAGCACCTGCATCGAGGGCGAGGCCGGTTTGACGCTGGGCGACCATGTGTTCATCGGCCAGTTCAATTTCATCGATGCGACGGCCGGCCTCATGATTGCCGAGGGCGTGCAGATCACCAACTTCGTCAGCATCGTCACGCACAGCTCGCACCGCTCGGCCCGGCTGCTGGGCCGTGCCTACGCGAGCCATGCGGGTGAGGTGCCGGGCTATGTGAAGGCGCCGATCGCCATCGGCGCCTACAGTTTCATCGGGCCGCACAGCCTGATCGAGGCCGGTGCCGTGATCGGCAAGGGCGCGGTGATCTGCGCCTACTCGCAGGTGCGTGGCACCGTGCCCGACTTCGCGATCATGGCCGGCGTGCCGGCGGTTCAGGTCGGCGACACGCGCGAGCGCGATGCGAAGCTGCTGGCGCGCTGGCCCGAGCTGGCGGCGCACTACAAGGCCTGGGCTGACGAGGTACCGAAGTGAAGCTGGTGCTGATCGGCGATGGCCAGAGCCCGCACCTGCTGAAGTGGGCCCGCGCGCTGGCGCCGGAGGTGGACCTGTGGGCCGCGTCGACGCGCGGCTTCGTGCCGGAGTTCGACTTCCTGATCCCGCGCCGGCAGCGCCTCTCGCTGGACACGAACCCTGCCCACGGCGGCGGGAACATCGCCGTGCTGGCCCAGTTGCCCAAGCTCGGCCGCTGGCTCGCCGAGGTGGATGCCGACTGGCTGCATGCGCACTACCTGACCTCGCACGGCACGCTGGCCTGGGCCGCGCGCAAGGGCTGGCGCCTGCGCGGGCAGATCGCCGGCTCGGCCTGGGGCAGCGACATCCTCGTCACGCCGAACCAAGGCGCGGCCTACCGCTGGCTGACGCGGCAGGTGCTGCAGGCCTGCACGCTGTGCACCTCCGACTCGCGCCACATGAGCGCGCGCATGCAGGAGCTCGGTGCCGGCGAGGTGATGACCTTTCCGTTTGGCCTGGAGGAAATGCCCCGGCAGAACGTGCGCAAGATGCCGTGGCTGTTCTATGCCAACCGCGGGCTGGAGCCAATCTACCGGCCGCAGCTCGTCATCGAAGCCTTCGCCGCGGTGGCGGCGCAGCGGTCCGAGGCGCGGCTTGTCGTGGCCAATGATGGCTCCCTGCGCGGCGCGCTGGAAGCGCAGGCTGCTTCGCTGGGCCTGGCCGACAAGGTCGAGTTCGTCGGGCGCCTGCATCCGCAAAGCCAAGGCGGCCACTATGCCCGCGCCCGCTGGTACCTGAGCCTGCCGGAGAGCGATTCGGTGGCCGTCTCGGTGCTGGAGGCGATGGCGCATGAGTGCGTGCCCATCCTGTCCGAACTGCCGGCCAACCGCGAGCTGGTGGGCCCCGATGCGGGGCAGGGCGTGATCCTGCCGGCGCCGGCCCAGTTGCCGCAGTTGCTGGACGCGATCGATGCCGACGCCGCCGGCAAGGCCAACCGCGCCTGGGTGGCCGAGCACGGCCTGTTCGCCCCGGCCGTGAAGCGCTTCCTGGCGCGCCTGAACGAGTTGAAGAAGACGAATTGAAGATCCTCCTGATCAACCACTATGCCGGCTCGCCGAAGCACGGCATGGAGTTCCGCCCCTACTACCTCGCCCGCGAATGGGTGCGCCTGGGTCACCAGGTGCTGATCCTGGCGGCCTCGCATTCGCACGTGCGCAGCACGCAGCCGCCCGGGCCAGGCGGTGAGGTGATCGATGGCGTGGCCTACTGCTGGTACCGCACGCCGGCCTATGAAGGCAACGGCCTGGGTCGGGTGAAGAACATCTGGGCCTTCTGCCGGCAGGTCTGGAGCGATGCTGACGCGCTGGCCGAGTCCTTCGCGCCCGACGCGGTGATCGCATCCAGCACCTATCCGATGGACATCTGGGTGGCGCGGCGCATCGCGAGGAGGGCAAAAGCCAAGCTCGTCTACGAGGTGCACGACCTGTGGCCGCTGTCGCCGATCGAGCTGTCGGGCATGAGCCCGCGGCATCCGTTCGCGATGCTCTGCCAGAAAGCCGAGAACGATGCCTATCGCGACAGCGATGCCGTGGTCTCGATGCTGCCCAAGGTGCACGAACACATGGCCGCCCATGGGCTCGACCTGAACAAGCTGTCCATCGTGCCCAACGGCATCACGCTGGACGAATGGGCCACCGACGCGGCCGAGCCGCTCGATGCGCAGATCGCCGCCCACATCTCGCTGCGGCGCGCCGCGGGCCGCCGCGTGGTCGGCTACGCCGGCTCGCACGGCCTGCCCAACGCGCTGGACGTGCTGCTCGACGCGGCCAAGCTGCTGAAAGATGTGCCGGTCGCCTTCGTGCTGGTGGGCGGCGGGCATGAGCGCGCGCGGCTGGAGCAGCGCGTGCGCGACGAGGGCATCGCCAACGTCGCGATGTTCGGCGCGATCGCCAAGCGCCAGATCCCGAGCCTGCTCGCGGCCTTCGACATCGCCTACATCGGCTGGCAGCGCACGCCGATCTACCGCTTCGGTATCGCGCCGAACAAGCTGATGGACTACATGATGGCGCGCCGGCCGGTGCTGCACTCGGTGGAGGCGGGCAACGATCCGGTAGCGGAGGCCGGCGCGGGGTTGACGGTGAAGCCGGAGAACGCACGCGCCGTGGCGCACGGCGTTCTGGAGTTGATCGGCCGCTCGCCGCAGGAGTTGGCCGACATGGGCGAGCGCGGCCGGGCTTTCGTGCTCGAGAACCATACCTATCCGGTGCTGGCGCAGCGCTTCCTGGCCGCGCTGGCCTAGAATGCCATCTTCGCATCACTGCATCAGATGCGCTTCAGGAGTTCGCCATGCGTACCACGATCGATATCGACGATGACCTGTTGCTCGCCGCCAAGGAACTGGCACGGCGGGAGGGGGCGACGGCCGGTGCCGTCGTGTCACGCCTGCTGCGCGATGCGTTGACCGGCTCTCGGAAGACGGAGACAGCCGGCGCCAGGAAACCCAAGGCGGTGGGTGGCTTTGTGCCGTTCCCGGCGCGGCCGGGCATCGTCATCACGAATGAGCACATCAATGCCATCCGGGACGAGGAGGGCATCTGACTTGCGCTCATTGCTCGATGTCAACGTGCTTCTGGCGCTGCTGGATGCCAATCACATTCATCACCGCGAGGCGCTGGCCTGGTGGGATGCCCACCAGGGCGAGGGTTGGGCGTCTTGCCCGCTGACGCAGAACGGCGTCCTGCGCATCATGTCATCGCAGTCCTATCTCAACCGCAGGCCGGCGGCCGAGGTCGCGGAGCGGCTGGCCCTGGTGACCGCGCACGCCGGTCACCAGTTCTGGGCCGACGGCCCGAGCCTGCTGGAACCCGGCATCGTGAAATGGGCGCACGTGATCGGTGCTCGGCAGATCACGGACGTGTACCTGCTGGCGCTGGCCGTACGCAAGGGCGGGCGTTTCGTGACGCTCGACAAAGGTATCTCCCTGCATGCGATTCCCGACGCCAAGTCTCATCAGCTTGTAACCCTGTTCCCATGACCGCATCGAACATCCCATTCCTTCCCTTTGCCCTGCCCGAGATCGGCGAGGAGGAGATTCAGGAAGTCGTCGACACGCTGCGCTCCGGCTGGGTCACGACAGGGCCTAAGGCCAAGAAGCTCGAGGCGGCATTCGCCGAGTTCCTCGCGGAGCCGCAGATCGAATGCATCGCCGTCAATTCGGCCACGGCCGGTCTGCACCTGGCGCTGGAAGCGCTGGGCATCGGCCCCGGCGACGAGGTGATCACGACGACGCATACCTTCACCGCCACCGCTGAAGTAGTGCGCTACCTCGGCGCGGACGTGGTGCTGGTGGACATCGACCCGGCCACGCTGAACATCGATCCGAAGCTCGTCGAGGCCGCGATCACGCCGCGCACCAAGTGCATCGTGCCGGTCCACTACGCAGGCCTGGCCGTCGACATGATCGCGATCCTGGACATCGCGCGCCGGCACGGCCTGCGCGTCGTCGAGGATGCCGCGCATGCGCTGCCGACGACGCTGGAGAAGGAACTGATCGGCACGATGGGCAGCGACGCCACCGTGTTCAGCTTCTACGCCAACAAGACGATGACGACCGGCGAGGGCGGCATGCTGGTGACACGCAACGCCGAATTGGCCAAGCGCGCCCGCGTGATGCGCCTGCATGGCATGAACCGCGACGCGTTCGACCGCTTCACCGCCAAGGTGCCGAGCTGGTACTACGAGATCGTCGCGCCGGGCTTCAAGTACAACCTCACCGACATCGCAGCCGCGCTGGGCATCCATCAGCTCAAGCGCCTGCCGAGCTTCCTGCAGCGCCGCGAGCAGATTGCCAAGGCCTACCACGAGGCCTTCGCCGACCTGCCGCTGATCCTGCCGCCAAAGGCGCCCGAGGGTGATGTGCACTCCTGGCACCTGTACGTGCTGCGCCTGGCCGATGCGGCCGGGATCGAACGCGACGCCTTTATCGAGCAGATGTACGCAGCCGGCATCGGCTGCAGCGTCCACTACATCCCGCTGCACCTGCATCCGTACTGGCGCGACCGCTACGGCCTGAAGCCGGAGCAGTTCCCGCATTCGCAGAAGGCCTTCGAGCGGATGGTCAGCATCCCGCTGTATACGGCGATGACGGACGCGGACGTGCAGCGCGTGATCGCCGCGGTACGTTCGATCCTGGGGCGATGAGCAAGCGCTTGTTCGACATCGTCTGCGCCGCACTGGGCCTGCTGCTGCTGGCGCCGATGCTGCTGGTGCTGGCCGTGTGGATCAAGCTCGATTCGCCGGGGCCGGTGATGTTCCGGCAGGAACGCGTCGGCCGCTTCGGGCGCCCGTTCCTCATCCATAAGTTCCGCACGATGCGAGTGGACAACGCGGGGCCGCAGATCACCGTCGGCGCCGATCACCGCATCACCCACGCCGGCGCCTGGCTGCGGCGGACCAAGCTCGACGAGCTGCCGCAGCTGTGGGACGTGCTGCGCGGGGCGATGAGCCTCGTCGGCCCGCGGCCCGAGGTGCCGCGCTATGTGGCGATGTACCCGGCCGAGCTGCGCGAGCTGGTGCTGTCGGTACGGCCGGGCATCACCGATCCGGCCAGCCTTCAGTTCCGCAACGAGAGCGAACTGCTGGCCCGCGCCGCGGACCCGGAGCGCGAGTACGTGGAGGTCGTCATGCCCGCCAAGCTGCGCGCGGCGGCAGACTATGTGCGCCAGGCCACGCTGGCCCGTGACCTGGGCCTGATGTGGCGCACGCTGGCAACGATCTTCCATTGACATGAACTGGCTGACCCTCGACACCCTCCTCACCCGCATCCGACCGCAGCGCGAGCGGCTTTCGCTGCTGCTCGATGCCGTCGTCGTCGCGCTCGCCTGGCAGGCCACCTACCTGTTCCGCCTCGGCTTTCGCAACTGGCTGGATGAACGGCCGCCTTACGACTCGGCGGTTTTGGCCGGCCTGGTGCTGCTCTACGCGCTGGTGTTGTGGCTGCTGAAGGTCCCAAAGGGCATGTGGCGCTTCTCCGGTTTCGGCGAGATCAAGCGCCTGGCCGCCGCCTGTGCCATCGCCGGCCTGATCGGCGCCACGGCCGTGCTGATGGCCCATCTGAGCGGCATCCCCCGCGCGGTGCTGGCGCTGCATCCGATCTTCGCGCTGATGTCGCTGGCGATGATGCGCATGGGCTACCGCATGCTCTACGAGCACATGCGCGGCAAGATCAGCGGCAGTGCGTTGGAGCAGCGAAGGGCATTGGTGATGGGCGCCGGCGATGCGGGGCGACTGCTGGTGGCGGGCATCCAGAACAACCAGGGCTGGGTCGTCGTCGGCTTCCTCGACGATGCGAAGTCGAAACAGGGCGCGCGTGTCAGCGGTGTGCCGGTGCTCGGGACACTGGACCGGGCCAGTTATTTCGCCGAGCTTCACGGCATCACCCACCTCGTCGTCGCGATGCCCGGCGCGACGCTCGCCGAGCGCCGGCGCGCGCTGGACCTGGCGGGCCAGACCGGCCTGCCGGTGTTGACGGTGCCATCAAGCGCCGAGCTCATGCAAGGGCGCCATGTCGATCAGGTTCGCGACATCGAGCCCGAAGATTTGCTGGGCCGCGAGCCGGTGGAACTGGACGAGGGCGGGATCAGCGAATGCCTCTCCGGCAAGGTCGTGCTGATTACCGGCGCGGGCGGCTCGATCGGCTCGGAACTGTGCCGGCAGGTGGCGCGTTATGGCCCTGCGAAGATCGTGCTGTACGAGCTGAGCGAGTTCGCGCTGTACACGATCGAGCAGGAATTGGGGGAGAAGTTCCCGCACATCCCCTTGGTGCGCCTGGTCGGTGACGTAAAGGACCTGGAGCACCTGCGGCATGTGTTCGGCAAGTACAAGCCGCAAATCGTCTTCCATGCGGCGGCGTACAAGCATGTGCCGTTGATGGAGGAGGAGAACGCCTGGGCGGCGCTTCGCAACAATACGCTGGGCACGTATCACGCGTGCACGGCGGCGGCGGAGTGCTGCGCGGAGCGCTTCGTGCTGATCTCCACCGACAAGGCGGTGAATCCTACCAACGTGATGGGCGCGACCAAGCGCGCGGCGGAACTGGTCATCAGCCACATGGCGGGGCAGGGTCATGCGACGAAATTCATGGCAGTGAGGTTTGGCAACGTGCTGGGCAGCAGTGGCAGCGTGATCCCCAAGTTCAAGGAACAGATCGCCAAGGGCGGGCCGGTCACAGTGACGCATCCGGACATCATTCGCTACTTCATGACGATTCCTGAGGCGGCGCGGTTGGTGCTGCAGGCCGGCGCGATCGGGCAGAGCGGCCAGGTGCTGGTGCTGGATATGGGCGATCCGGTGCGGATCGTCGATTTGGCCGGGACGATGATCCGGATGGCCGGACGTAGCGAGCAGGAAATCGGCATCCACTTTACCGGGCTGCGTCCGGGGGAAAAGCTGTACGAGGAACTGATCGCCGATGCAGATACTTCCGTGCCGACCAAGTTCGCGCGCGTGCGGATCGCGACGCTGGGCGAACCTGCCGCGGACGATGAACTGCTCCACTGGGTGGTCGGCGCGATGGACAACCGGTACTGGGCGCGGGACGAAGTGGTCGGTGGACTGAAGCGGTGGGTTGCTGAGTACGGCAAGCCGGCGTCGCCCCTGCCCCTCGAAGCCGTCAGGGCCCGGGAGCCTCGGTGATCGCACATCGCGTCCTGCGATGGAGCCGACGCGCGGCCTGGAGTCTGCTGTTGCTCCTCACCCTGGCCCTGGCCCTGGCCCTGGCTGTGGCGGCGACTGAGTCCGGCCGGCGATGGCTGCATCGCGTCGACGGCAAGTGGCTCGGAGAGCGGGTCATGGACACCTTGTCGCGTGTCCGGTCCGTGGAGGATTGGGAGGCCGCCACGCCGCTATGCCTCGGCCAGGATTACTCCTGGCTCAAGAAGGGTGGCGCGCCTATGCGGATTGCCCATGCCCTGGGGGAGTCGGGCGAGCCGAGTGCCAACACCCTGGGCGCCATGCGGCGCTCGTATCAGGCTGGTTTTCGGATCTTCGAGGTGGACCTGGTGCTGGAGGATGGCGAATTGCGGTGTCAGCACGACCCCGGCCCGCAGGCAGCGATGGTCCGCGACGGTTGCACCTTCGACACTCTGATCGCCGCGCTGCCGGCCGACGCCTTTTTGGTCCTCGACATCAAGACAGACTTTCTTGCGGTGGGGCGCAAGATCGTGGATCGCGTGAAGAACACCCTGGATGCGCGGCGGGTGGTGTTCCAGCTTTACCAGCCGGAAGACTTCGCGAGCTTCGCTGCATGGCAGAGCGAGGCCGCCTTGCCCGGTCCCATCTTCACCGCGTATCTGTCCCATCGCCGCGTGGACTACCTGGTCGGGCAGGTCCGGCGTCTGGGTGGTGCCGTGTTGACCTTGCCGCTGGAGCGCGCGCCCGCGCTTTCCATACGGCCGGCGGGGCTGTCCGTCTTCCTGCATCCTGTCCATGACGTCGACGCCTGCGCGCGTGCGCTGAGCGCAGGTGCGCAGGGTTTCTATCTGCTCAACACGGTACGTTGCCCTTCGTGACTGCTCGCCCGCCCCCCCATCCGCTCGATCGAGCCTCGCCCTCATGGCTGGCTCGAGGACTCTTCTCCGTGCTCGCGGGCGCTGTCCTGCTCGTGCTGCTACAAAGTCCTATCTGGGTCGCGCAGTGGTTCAGCCCCGCGCCCGTCATGCTCTTCAACTTCGAGCTGATGCTGGGCGCACTGGTGTTGCTGCGGTATCGGATAGCGGGTTGGTGTCTGGTGATGGTGAGCTACCTGCTCGAGGGGCTGCGCCTCATCGCGGTGAACTTCCATTTCGTCGGGCCGGCGGACTTCTTGAATGCTGTGCGCTTCGCCGGTCTGCTGGACTACCGCGACTACCTGTCCTGGCCGCTGTTCGGGGGGCTGCTGGGCCTGGCGGTCCTGCTGTGGGGGGCGGATCGGACGCGGCGCGCAGCGGTGGCATCGCCATGGATCGGCCCTTGGGTCCTGGTGGGTTTGATCGCGTTGATGGACTTCGGTAACGGATCGTCGCGGCTTTTGGGCGGCGGCGACCGCTTCGGCATCCCGGTGAACGTGGCAGGCAGCCCGTTGTTGGGACTGGTGGACTCGGTACAGCATGCCTGGCGTCAGAAACCGGGCCGGCTCGAGCCCATGACGGCCAGGAGCCACGACACCTTGCGGCAATGGCATGTTGAGCACCCCGACCGCTCCCAGCTGGTGGTCTTGGTCGAATCGATGGGACTGCCGAAATCAATGGCCGCGCGGCAATGGTTAGCGAAGCAAATCCGCACGCCAGCGGTCGAATCGCGTTGGGAGGTCGAGGCTTCGGCGGATCCCTTCCTGGGCACCACGACCTACGGCGAGCTGCGCGTGCTCTGCGGCTTGCAGGGCTCCTACACGAAACTCGACGCGCCACTGGGTCGTGGATGCCTGCCCGCTACCTGGCGTGAGGAAGGCCGCGCGACGCTTGCCTTCCATGGATTCAGCCTCAAGATGTTCGATCGGGCCCATTGGTGGCCGATCGTGGGATTGCAGCCGCAGGGGCTCCCGGACAGCGACCCTCGACGGTGCAACGCGACCTTCGCGGGCGTGTGCGACGCGCCGCTTGTCGGTCACGCCGTTGCAGCCGCAGACACGCCGGGCCGCTTCGTGTACGCGTTGACGCTCGACACGCACTTGCCCTTGCCGGCGGCCGATCTCTCCAGCCGGCCGGCCGAACTGGGCGCGATCTGTGCCCGCGAATCCATTCCTGATGCCGCCTGCGACCTGATCTGGCGCACCGGTCAAGTCCTGCAGATCGTGGCCGATCGTATCGCTGCGATGAAGACCCCGGCCCAGGTCGCAGTCATGGGCGACCATTCCCCGCCCTTCCGTGGCCGCGATGCGCGAGAAGCCTTTGATCAGACGCAGGTACCGCTGTTCCTGCTTGTCCCACGCTGAGCCGGACAGAGTTGGGTTGCGCGACACCTGCTCATAGTCCAGTGAAATAGCGGGCGGCGCTGGTCAGGTGCCAGCGCAGGTGCTTCATGCTGCGATGGCTGGCCCGCTGGGCATCGTGGATCACGGATACGGTGGGTTGCAGGACGACGCGCCAGTCCTGCCGCTTCAGGCGGCGGCAGATGTCGACATCCTCGAAGTACATGAAGAAGCGCCGGTGGTCGAAGCCGCCGATGGCACGATAGGCCTCGAGCCGGAACACGACGAACATGCCTGCCGTCCAGTCCACCTCGATGGGCTCATGGCCCCACCGATAACCGGGCGCGCGCTGCTTGAGCAACACGCGGCGGATCAGACCCACCACGGTCGGGAAGTGGCGCACGCTGTCCTCGATGGCGCCGGTTCCGTTCGTCACCACTGGGGCGACGGCCCCCACCCGAGGATCGCTCATCGGTGCGAGTAGCGCGGGGATGTCCAGGGCCGGCAGGCGGATGTCGGGGTTGACGACGACGAAGTACTCGCCGTGCGCCTGCGAGAACGCCGCGTTGTGGTTCTCGCCGAAGCCCTTGGGTGCCGCGTTGCGCAACACGCGCGAGGGAAAGGGCAGGTCCCGGAAGGGCGTTTCGTCCTCGGGAATGTTGATGGTGACGATCACCTCGATGCCGGGCGGGCGCAGTCGGACCAGGTCGTCCAGCAGCGGGCGGATCAACGAGGCCTGTCCATGGCTGACGATGGACAGCGTGAGGAGGGGAGTCGTGGCGGGCATCATGTCGAGTCAACGAGCTCCGGGCGTCTTATCGCGATCCGGATGAGGCAGGTTCAGGGCGCTGGAATGCGAAAAGAAGGGCGAACCAGACGATCCATGCCTCCAGCGCCAGATAGCCGATGCCAGCCAGCGCGAACATCGTCATCGCCATGCCGCCGACGCGGCGATAGATGCTTGCGAACATCGCGGCAAGCAGCAGGGCGCCTGGAATGACGCCGAAGACGTGCAGCGCTTCCAGGTACATCGAATCCACGATGAAGCTGTCCATCGGGTTCAACGCCACCGATTTGGCCGTCGCGAGCGAGCCGATCTCGCTGGGGCCGATCAGCGCCAGCTGCTGGATGGAGTCCGCTAGGATGTCCAGGCGTGTCGTCACGGAAATGTCCAGCCCGGCGCGCGAGGCGATCGCGATGCCGGCGATGGCGGTGACGAGCGGGAAGGCAAGCATTGCGTAGACCGGATGACGGGTGCGCGACACCCATACGATCGCGACGCAGATCAAGCTGATCGAGGAGCTCGCCAAGCCGATGACGGCGAGGCTGAGCAGCCGGGGAATGCCGCGCAACGTGGCGAAGCCGACCACCCCGAGCATGCCGGCGGTAGTGGGGATCGCGGCGATGCCTGCGCGACGGTCGAGACCGAACAGGTTGGTCTCGTTGTAGAGGGAGGCCGGCGCTAGCGCGATCTCAAGCCCCTGGGTCACCAAGATGGTCACGATCACCGGCAGCACGAAATGCCGGGCAAAGTCCTCGCTGTCGGCGGGCGTGATCAGCGCGCAAGTACCCAGCAGCATCCCGAGGCTGACCAGGTAGTAGATTAGTCCGGCTCGCGCGTAGGACGTCGCGGGCGGTGACAGTAGTACCGCGAGCATGCAGACCAGCACTGTCGACAGGATGATGAAGCCGAACGCGGTGAGCCGGGGCAGACCGTTGCGGCGCGCAAGTCCCAGAAGCATCCAGAGAATCGCGGCCTCCTTGGCGACCTTGACGAAGGCCGGCGCGGAGCTCTCGAAATTGAGTTGGCGCAGGCCGAGAATGTTGTCGATGACCTCGAAAATACCGCCGGCGATGAAGGCCGCGAATAGCAGCCACCATCGCTTGTCGAGCCGATGCAGTCGGGCAGTCTGGCGAGCGGGGGGATTCGAGGCGAGCGTGGTCATGGCTGTTAGGTCGCGCCGCGGAGCCGGCGATGGGACAGGAGAGAGATGATCGCATCAGCGAATCCGTCGCGGCCGGCCTCGATGGTCATCGCGTTGCGGGGAATGCCTTCGAGTGCGATGGGCGTGCCGACCACGGTCACGCCGCAGGCCAGGGCCTCCAGGACCTTGAACTTGACCCCGGCGCCCTGCGCTAGCGGGGCAATCGCCAAGTCGCAACGCTCGAAGAGCTCGCCAGGGTTATCGAGGAAGCCCGCTCGGCGAATGCCCTCGGCGTAGGCCGGCAGGGCCACACCCTCGCTGCCCGCGCCACCCAGTATGAGCGTGGCATCCGGGACGGCGCGGCGGATCTGGGGCCAGGCCTGCGTGAGCAGCCAGTTCGCGGCTTCGGCGTTTTCCGGCCGGCCGAAGTTCGCGAAGAACAGCAGTTCCGCGGCTTGCACGCCGGTGGGGTTCCGGTTCACGCCTCGGGTCCATCGCGGCGCGGTCCACGGGCGCACGCTGACGCGGGGCAAGTCATAGAGTTGTGCGGCGAGCGCCTGATCCTTGTCGGACAGGGTTATCACTTCGTCGAAGGCGCGTAACAGGTCGCGCTCGGCGCGAACCACGGGCCCGGTCAGCCAGCGTGCAGACAAGGATCCGCCGCGCAGCATTTTCTGGATGAACAGGTCATGCGCACAGCAGCGCGAGCGCGGGCGCGACGTCGAACGCTGCAACGCGCGCAGCACCGGGGGCATTACCTGGGTGAAGTCTGCCAGCACTAGCTCATGGCCGCCGTTTGCCATTTCGTGCCGCAGTGCACGTTCGAAGGCGATGTTAGCGCGCGTGTCGAGCACAGGCCAGGTGGTGATCGCGGCCATCCGGCCCGATAGCAGATTCGCGAGGTACCCCGCGAGGGCTGCGCCGCGCGTCTGTTGGAAAACCGTTGTGCGGGGGCCGACGAGCCCTGTCCGCGGAACGGGCTCCGTGGTGCAGATCAGGCTGGTAACCTCGTAGCCGGCCCGCTCGAGGTCGAGTCGATGCTGGAAGGCGGCCTGCCCGCCGGCATGCGGCGCGGACTCGTCCGGCAGGAACGCAGACACGTACAGCGCGCGCCGACGCGGGGACGCGGCGTCTGTCATCGAACCACCTTCTTCCAGTGGCGCAACAGACGCCCGATGAAGATCAGCAGTTGAAGCGCCCGGTTGGTCTCCGTGCGCAACTGCACGAGGGTGAATTCAAACAGCGTAGCGGTGAATTGCACGCTGGATACGCCAGTGCGGGAGAACTCGCCGGCCACGAACTCGGGCGCGCAATGCAGCTTCGCGCCTCCGAGCACCGACCGCTTCACGAAGAGCTGGTCTGCGGCGATGGGGAACGCGTGGCTGTAGAAACCGAAGCGGTCGTGCAACGACCGACGGATCAGGGTGCCCGCGGAATGGTGGCTCAGGTACGCGCTGTGTCCGCGCAGCCACGGCTTGCCGCGGCCGGACATGGCAACGACGTTTCCGTCCTTCACGCTCGCGGCCACGATGTCGGCCGCTGAAACCTCCGCCAAGCGGCGGTAGCCGGCGATGGCGTCGGGGCGAAGGCGGTCGTCCGCGCCGATCACCAGGTAGTAATCGCTTTGGCATCTGCGCAGCGCCTTGTTGAGGGCGTCGTAGATGCCGAAGTCGCGTTCCTGGATGATGGTGATCCGGGCTTCCAGTGCCTCGGGGAATTGGTTGAGCGTGTCGTCGGTCGAACCGCCGTCCACGACTATCCATTGGAAATCGCCGTCGGTTTGGGCGTCCAGATCGGCGGCCAAGTGCCCGATGAACTTGCCCGCGTTGAGCGTGGCGGTGATGACGGAGATCGTGGTCAAGGCCGATACTCTGAGTTGGTGAAACGCAGCAGGCTGGTCGCCAAGGTCAGACGAAGCATCGACATCAGGGAGAACAGGGCTGTCTTGACATCACGTCTGGAGAAGCCTCGGGCGATGTATCTCAAACTACGCCATCCGACTGCACGTGGTGACTCCTGGGCCGGATCGCCGCTATAGGCCATGCCGCGGCGCAGTGCCTCTGCCAGGAGCAGGCGAACGGACACCGGCGGCGCGGGCCTTGATGAGCCGATGATCTGACCGATCCCCTTGCACCGTGGTGCCAGCACCTGCGTGCGGTTTTCGTAGTCCTGGAACAGCGCGGCCAATGCGGGATAGGAACTCAGCAGGACGCTGACCTCTCCTCGCCGGTCCCCATGCAAGCCCAGCGGATTGGCGATCTTGCGTTGCGACGCGTCGGCGGAGTGATGCAGGTTGCTGAAGTGATAGAAAACCAGTGGCCAATATTGGCCTCGGAAGCTCACCCGCCCCCCGGGCTCGATGCCTCGACCGTCGCAGAAGATGTTCCACCAGGCGACGTTGCAACCAGGATGCCGCAGCACGTGGACGCGGTCGACGAAGCAGGGAAGCAGGTCGACGGGCTTCTGGTCGACGAACAGGCCCGCCTGCGGCGCATCCGCGCCGTAGTCGACGCAGAAGTCCTTCCACCAGTTGAGAAAGTCCAACGTCTGCTGACTTTTGCGAACCGCGAAGTAGCCCAGGTTGAAGACGCCGTAGAACATGAACAGGCGTTCGGAGATGAGTGAGCGGGCCTCCGAAGGCGCCACGGCGTGCGGCGTGACCTGGAACTCCCAACTGGCGTCAGCGTCGTCAGGAAAACGGGTGTACAGGATGGTATCGGGATCGAGGTAGGTAACCGTCTCTGCGGTTTCCAGCAGCGCGGCGGCGACCGCCGGCTTCACCGATGTGCAAGCCTCAACGACGTTGAACTTATACATGAACAGATCGGCCCGCTGGTACAGCGATAGTGGATCGACGAACGACAGTTCCCGCCCTTGGTCGCGGAACTCCTCGACTAACTGGCTGAGCCTGTCACGCTGGGTAGAGGACAGGCGCCGGTGGTCTATCAACGATACGACGAATCGCGATCCTTGATACGTATCGAACACCGATGTGGCCAGGGCCAGCGCCTTGGGTAAATAGTTGAGCGCAATGCTCGTAAAGAAGCAATCTCGTAGCATGATTATGTGTGGCAGTCGGTCCGAAGCCAGGTGCCTGTGGCTGAAGCATGGCGCTTCACGGCGCGTGCTGGACAACCGACGTAGATGGTGTCGGGATCCAGCCGTCCTCGTACCACGGAGTTCGCGCCCACGATTGCGCCGTCGCCGATATCGCTGCCGGGCAGGACAACAACGCCGTCGGCTAAGAAGACGCGGTTGCCGATGCGCACTGGCGCACCATGAAGAGGTCGAATTGCCGGCGGCACCGATGGTGAGCATTCGCCGTCGCCGCCTTGGTAGAGGCCGTGGTTGTGATCGGTGATGTGGACTTTGCTTCCAACAAGTACGTCGTCGCCAATCTCAACTGAGAAGGCACAGGCGATGTGCAAAGCATCGCTACCACTGAATTGACGACCGACGATCAGGCGCGGTGCGTACATGTAGGGTCCATACCTGGAAACTGTTTCCAACCAAAGCATTCGCCCGGCTCGGAAGCCTTCGCCCAGACACATCTGCCGGTCGCCAATAATCAAGGCGTCCGCGCCAACGCTGAAGCCGGGGCAGTCGAGAATGCGTTGCCATAATGCGTCGCGAAGGCGCTGTCGCAAAAGCTTCGGCCCTTTCGCAAGGACGCGTAGCAGTCGGTCTACCGCGCTCATGCGATCAATTCTTTACTGGTCAACTTCTGTCTCGCGCGGTCAGCAACAGAAAGCATGCGACCAGCTGCCCCACTGAGCCGCAATGCGAGTCGGGCGACTGGCTTGGGTGCTCGACTGATGGGAAGTAGCAATAAGGAGGTCAGGGGATGACCTCCCAGCTGCGGCTGCAGTGCTGAAGCGATGTTCTCCGACTCGAAATTGCCCGCTCGAGACATGCGCAGACTCCAGAGCAGACCAGGCAGATAAAGCAACATGGTGCGCAGCACGATAGCGCGCGCTAACCTGCGTTGGCGTGACGAGCCGGACAAGCTCTCGCGAACGATACGAGGAAAGTGCTCGCCAAACACTGAGACAACGGCATAGCCACCGGTATTGCCGGCGGTGGCTAGCACGCACGGAGTTTGGACGTGGACGAAGCGAGAGCCCTCTCGCAGACGCTCCATGACCCAGGCCATTTGGGATAGGTTAGTGCCAAAGAATCGTCTCAGCGAGTTGCGATCATCCAGTAATTCAGAGCGGCGGATGATCATTGCTGATAGGAAGGTTGTCCATACATGGACACGGCGCCCAAAGGCCTCCCGCGATAGATCGGTCACTCGCAGCGGGCTAGCAAGTTCCTGGCTTGCGGCCACAGCGATGTCGGGTAACCAACGGCTGTTCATGTACAGCAAATCGGGTTGCCTGCTTTTCAGTAGTGCTACCAAAGCTCGAATAGCGCCTGGCATTGGTAGATCGTCATCGCCAATCAGCCAAAAGTACTCACCCTTGACGTGCTCTGCGCAGGCGCAGAAATTGCCGTCCATGCCAAGGTTTGCCGTCTGATGAATCGCTCTCGCGTATGGCCGAGTAGCTACGAAACGCTCGACTACCTCGCGCGTGTGGTCCGTGGAGGCGTTGTTGCAGATAACGATGTCGATTTTCTCAGCAGATTCGGACAATTCAGCCGACAAGGAGGACAGTAAGCGTGCCAAGTCCTCCGCCCGGTTGTAGGTGGGAATGGCGATAGTGAGAACGGGCATGGTGCTCATGGCTTGACGCTAGCGCCGACGGTAGTAACGGGTGAGAAGCACCAGTGTCCACGGTAGAAGTACGCAGGATGTGAGGGCTGCATATCCCAAGCTCATGGCGAAAACACTTTGCTGAGAACCAAAATACGCGATCCCGACTGTCGCGAGGCCGCCAAAGACGGACACAGGAAGCATTGGCTCCTCGCGGTGTGCGCGCATATAAGCTGCAGCGGAAAAGATCACGCAGTTGCTAAGACACACAACTGCGAGACAGGCCAAAACGGGCGGAGCTGATATGCGAAGCGCTTGCGGAACATTCGCCGCTGTGAGGCCCCAGACCGCAAGAAGCAATATCGTGATCACGGTGCCGGTAAAAAAGAAGGATCGCTTCAAGACAGCGAGAAACACGGCGTTAAGTTCTGGCCGCTCGCCGCGAGAAACATGCATGGCCATGGCTGGTGTCCGTGCGTATACCCAACTGGTTCCAACTGTTGCCAACGCATTAAAGACCGTCATTGCAATGCCAAATTGACCAGCTTCGGATGCCCCACGGTGAGCGAACACCATGGGTGTCATCAGATAGAAGATGAAATAGCCGCTCAGGGCGCTCAACGCGATCCGCCATTGAAGCGGAAGCATGTCTCGCATCCAGTTGAGCGCATTGGATGTCTGGATCCTGCGTTGGCACAATGCCTTGTAGATGTCGCCCGAATGCCGTATCCAGTGACTTGTAAGCACCGTGCATGTCAGCGGGATTAGGCAGGCGGCCCAAAGGCCCGCCCGACCGATAAGAGCTAGCCAAAGGCAACCATAGCCGATGGCGGATTGGACGAGACGCAAACGGGCCACCTGGCCGATTTGTCCGCAACCTTCCATGAAAGCGAGTGCTGGTGTCAGACTAAGGTTAATCGCGGTGCATACAACCATCATGATCCAAACCCCGAGCCACGAGGACTCTGGCAGTTCTCCGCGGCGATGGAGAAACCACGATCCAGCCGCGCATGCCGGTACCGCGAATAGCACCGCTGCGATCGTGTACCAACGGCGAAGTAGTTGAATCAGCGAGGCGAGTCGATCGAGGCGAGTGGCATCGCCCTCGAGGAGGCCGTTGTTCCCAATTCGCAGGTGAGCAGTTTCATGACTCACCATCTGGAGTACGACTTGCCCCAGTCCCAGTTCAAAGAGAATCTGCAGGCCGATGAGGCTCGAGAAGGTGTAGTAGTAGCCTTGCTCCGTGGACGAGAGAAACAGCGGCACGAAAAAAACAGTCAGTGCGCCTGCCAGTACTGACCATCCGCGCGACGCGAGAGTCGTCAGCACGTGGAAATCAATGCCCGCAAAACGGGACAAACGTGAAAGCATGGTCTGCTTAGTCATGCGAGTATACGACTCAAGCGACGGGCTACGGCGCGTTGCAGACGCTGAAAAGTATCGGCGAGGAGTACTGCGCGTGACAGCTTTGTTCGACGCGCATCCCTCTCGATCAGCTGCTGTGAAAACTGCAGAAAGAACCACCAAGCTATACGCAGCATCTTCAGCCATCCAAGCGTTCTTGCTTCGATGTGATAGTGCTCGCAGATACTCTCATTGCCCAGCACGTATCGATAGCCCAGCGTGCTTTGGCGTAGACCCTGCGCAAAACGGTCCAATACCAATTGCTTTGCCAGTGCTGCAGGGATTGGCAAGGTCATAATGTGCTTGGAAAAATTGACTGCGGTCTTCAGGCGGCCTTTTGGCGAAAAGAACGCATCCTCCTTGGAAGCATCGGTGCCATGGGACTTCGTTGATTTGGACAATTGAAGTACCTCAGGGCTGAATGCAGGTGCTTGATAGATCGCCCCCTTGCCAAGCAGGCAGAGTTCAGCCTGCATGAACTCGAACGGGAAATGGCCAACGAAGTCGAAATCCGTAAAACGCTTGGCCGCCTCGATGCGCCGGAGGGATTCGGTACGAAAAAAATATCCCGTCGGGTGATGGCAGCTATAGGCGACGGCGCGCAACGCGGCTTCGCCGGCAGGGAAGCTGCGCGGAGGCGTTCCTACTGGCAAGCCGTATTTGCTGTAGCCGCATTCCGGCCTCTCGTGGCGTAGGAACTCGAGAAAATCCGGAATGAGCGCAGGATCGAGGGAATCCTTGTCCAGTAGCAGGATGCTGTAACTGGCTGTGCCCTGGACCAGCACGTTCACGACATTGAACAGCACACCCCGGTTCACGCCGTTGCTGCGCACGATCAGGCGAGGATCGCCGATCTCGGCGAGCCTCGCCAGCGTGTCATCGGTCGATCCATTGTCGAGTACCACTACCTGGATCTCATCGCCTGGCATTGAGAGCACGCGCCGCACCAGTGGCACCAGCGTCGCGCATCGGTTGTAGGTAGGAATGCACAGGCTCAGCAGTGGCGGCGATGCGGAGATATCGGAGGTCATCAGGTGAGTGAGAGACATGCGGCGGTCAGCGGCCGGCGAGGGTATCGCGCGCGTCCATCCGGTAGCGGTCGAGGATGCGCTGGATGCCGACTTCGACCGAGACCGTCGGACGCCAGCCCAGACGTTCCAGGCGGGAGATGTCGGCGTGCGAGGACATGATCTCGTCTGGGCGGTACGCGATGTCCCCATAGCCTAGCGTGGTCGAGCTGGCGGCGCTCGTCTTGATCTGGCCGACGAAGTCGCGCACCTGGATGGACTGCCCGGTGCCAAGCTCGAAACTCTCGAATCGAATCTCTTCGGAGCGGCCGTAATCCACGAGCTTCAGGTAAGCCTGGACCACATCATCGAGGTAGACGAAGTCCCGCCGCTGGTGGCCGTGCGTCAGCGCGATGTGCGGCACCTGCTCGATGCCAACCTTGCGGATGACATGTTCCACGAACTTGGAAGGGCTGTCTCCCGGGCCGTACAAATGCTCAAGCACGACATTGATGACGCCAAGCTGGCCCGCCAGCTTGTCCAGCCAAATCAGAAGGCTCTTCTTCGACAGCGAGTAGTTCAACAGGTTGGAGTACGAATTTCCACCCTTGTTGAAGAACGAGTCCGTGTTGATAAAGCTGCGCACACCGCGCTGCATGCCGAGCTCCGCCAGTCGCAGCGGCAGCAGGAGATTGGCGTTCAGAATGCTGTAGAGCGGCGTGGCACCGCGTCCGTACTCCGTGGCCGTATGGACGACGGTGTCGATGCTGTAGCGCTCGAATAGGCGCGACGGATCGTCGGCATCGATGTCTACCAGATGCAGACCCGGATGGTCCAGCAAAGACTGGATTTTCTCGATGCTGGAGGTGCTGCGCTTGATGGCGACGACCTCGTCGCCGCGCGCAAGCAGTTGCGCCAGGAGGGCACTGCCCAGAAAGCCGGTGGCTCCGGTCAGGACGATCATGGCTATGCTTCCCCCAAAAGTGCGGCGTGACCGTGCCAGCGTGCGGTGCGCCGCAGCGCGTCGTCCAGTCCGAGGGGCGAGCTCAGGCCGAGTTCCGTGATGGCGCGCCGCGTCTGTGGCACGTAGTGCTGTGGCACGTGATCCGGCGGCGCGGCACGGGCGGCACGTACTTCCACACCGGCCTGCAACACGTCGGCCACGCGGTGCGCCAGGGCCAAGATGGACAGCGAGTCCTCCGACCCGACGTTGTAGGCTCGGCCAGGTCGTCCGCGCAGCAGCACGGCCCACAGCCAAGCAGCCATGTCCGCCGCATAGAGGTAGCTGCGATAGGGCGTCCCATCGCCGTTAACCACGATGTCCTCGCCCTTCATAGCGGCATGCAGGAAGTTGCCCACGGCGAAATGCTTGTCGAGTCGCAGATGCGGACCCACGACGGCGAAGAGTCGTGCGACATGAACGTCCAGGCCGTCGGCACCGGCCTGGGCCGCCAGCCATTCCGAGACGCGTTTACCTTCTCCGTATGCCGAAGCGGTCAGCAGTGGGTCAGGGCCGCCCAAGTGGGTCTCCGGCACATGCATCATCCCGGCGGGCAGCGGTCCATACACGGCGCCGGAGCTCAACAGCAGGAGCCGACGAGCGCCACTTGCGCGCGCGAGCGCCAGCACTTGACGTGTTCCTTCGAGGCACGTCGAGAACACGTCCTGAGGCGATGCCTGCGCCACGACGTCGGTGGCCGCGTGGATGATCACATCGTGATGCTCGGTTCCGATCGGAAGGTCGCGCACGTCACCGACGATCCAGCCTACCCGTCCCTTCATGGCGGGCCAGTCGTTCAGAAACGAGTCGGGATTGCGGCTCAGGACGGTGATGCGGCAATCCAGGTCAAACGCTGCATCGGCGTCCAGCAAGGTCGCCAGTAGCCACTTGCCGACGAAACCCGTTCCTCCGGTGATGAAGATCTTTTGCCCCGCCAGCGACCGCCATGCCGCAGGACCGAGCAGGGCATGGCAGCGCTGTAGGTCCTCGTCAGGGACGTCCAACGGTGAAGAACGGGGCATCTGCGACATCATCATGCCGAGACGGAGGTCCTGGTGGTCCGGTTGAACCACTCGATCTTCGCTCGCACGCTGTCGGAGTCCAGCCCATGCTCGCGCAGCAGGTAGGCGTGCGTACCGCAATGTTCGGAGAACCGGTCCGGCACGCCGATGCGCAGCACGCGCACGGGCTCATGCTCGCTGGTAATCTCCGACACCGCGGCGCCCAGGCCGCCGAGCACCGAGTGCTCCTCCAGTGTGACCAGGCCGGACGTCGCGCGCGCGGCGGCGCACACTTCTTCAGCCAGCAAGGGCTTGAGCACCGGAGCGCTCCACAGTGACAGTTCCAGTGCTTGCGCTAGGTCCATCGCGGCGCGGACCATCGAGCCCGTCGCGATCAACCCCGGGCGGTCCGATCGGCCCGTGCACACCTGCAATAGGCCGCCGGCGCGCAGCGCTTGCAGGGGGCCCGAATGTACGTCGCCGCGATCGGACTTGCCCATCCGCAGGTACACGGGACCCTTGGTCGCGTAGGCGTAGTCCATGCTGGCCGTCATCTCGAAACGGTCCGACGGCGACAGGACTTCCAGCCCCGGAATCGCGCGCGTGCAGGCGATGTCCTCGGTGGACTGGTGGCTCGTGCCCAAGTGGCTGTATACGAAGCCCGCGCCGTCGCCCAGCAGTACGACCGGCAGATCGTCATGTGCGATGTCGAGCTTGATCTGCTCGACGGTGCGGACGGGGATGAACGCGGCCAGGCCGTAGACGAACGGGCGGAAACCGACGCGTGCCAGTCCCGCCGCCATGCCCACCATGTTCTGCTCGGCGATGCCGGCATTGATGTACTGGGCCGGGCAGCGCTTGCGGAACTCGTCGAACAGCGCGTAGCCATGGTCGCCGGTCAGCAGAAGCACCTTCGGGTCCGCCAGTGCGAGTCGCACCAACGCGTTGGAAAAGGCCTCTCTCACGTCGATGCTCCCGGAAGGCCTAGCGCGTCGACCGCTTCGGCGAAGGTCTGTGGATTCAGCCGCGTGTAGTGCCAACGGTTGTCGGATTCCATGAAGGGCACGCCCTTACCCTTGACGGTGCGCGCGATGAGCGCCTTGGGCTTGCCGGGGCCGGTCGCCCACAGTCGGCGGATCGCCGCGTCGACCGCGGCCTCGTCGTGGCCGTCGACCTCCAGCGTTTCGAAGCCGAAGCTCGAGAACTTCGCCGACAGGTCGCCCAGCGCCAGCACGTCGTCTGTCGTGCCCATGGCCTGGAAACCGTTCTTGTCAACGATCAGCATCAGGTTGTCCATCTGATGATGGGCGGCGACGAGTGCTCCTTCCCAGATTGGGCCCTCGTTGAGCTCGCCGTCGCCGACGATGGCGTAGACCTTCTGCTCGGAGCCCTTGCGTTGGAGGCCCATTGCGATGCCGACACCGACGGAGAAACCGTGACCTAGCGATCCCGATGTGACTTCAAGTCCAGGCACCCGGGAGTCCGAGAGTCCCTTGAGCTCGCTGCCGTCTTTGAAGTAGCCCTGGACATGTGAGTCGTCCAGCCAGCCCAGTTCGCGCATGCATGCGTACTGCGCCATTACGCCGTGCCCCTTGCTCAAGACCAGGAAGTCGCGACCCTCCGCGCGCGGATCGTTGCCCGGATACCGGAGGTGGTCACGGTACAGCACCGTCACCAGCTCGATGATCGAGAACGCGCAGGCGATGTGCACCGTCGAACCGGCGTAGGCCATCTCGAGCACGGTGCGACGCATGCGGGCCGGTGCGAACCGGCGGTTCGCCTCCGACGCCGCGCGAGGGGTCGCGAGGGTGTTCATCAGAAATTGACTCCGAAGAACTCTTCCAGCTTGCCGGCGATGTAGTCCAACTGCTCCTGGCCCAGCGCCGGGAAGGTGCCCAGCCAGAAGGTCTGGTTCATCACGACGTCGGTGTTGGTCAATTCGCCGCTGATGCGGTAGTTTCGGCCGGCCATGTAGGGCTGCTTCGTCAGATTGCCAGCGAACAGCAGGCGCGTGCCGATCTTGTTCTCTTCGAGGAAGTTGATCAGGTCCGCGCGCTTGACGCCGGCCGTCTCCTTGACGACCAGCGGGAAGCCGAACCACGATGGTTCGCTGTTGGGCGTGGCTTCCGGTAGGTGCAGGAACTCGGCGACGCTGGCCAGCTTGGCCTTCAGGTAGGCGAAGTTGGCGCGGCGTTTGGCGATGAACTCCTCGACGCGATCCATCTGGGCAAGCGCGCAGGCGGCCTGCATGTCGGAGATCTTCAGGTTGTAGCCCAGATGGCTGTAGGTGTACTTGTGGTCGTAGCCGTCCGGCAGGTCGCCGCCCAGCTGTTCCTTGGTCCAGCAGAAGCGCTTGTCGCAGGTGTTGTCCTTGCCGGGCGGGCAGTAGCAGTCACGGCCCCAGTCGCGGAAGGATTCGGCGATCAGCTTCAGCTCGACATTGTTGGTGAACACCGCGCCGCCTTCGCCCATCGTGATGTGATGGGCGGGGTAGAAGCTCAGCGTGCCGATGTCGCCGAAGGTGCCGACCAATTGGCCGTTGTAGGTCGCACCCAACGCGTCGCAGCAGTCCTCGACCAACCACAGCTTGTACTTCTTGCATAGCGCCGTGACCACGTCCAGGTTGAACGGATTTCCCAGGCTGTGGGCCAGCATGATGGCCTTGGTCTTGGGCGTGATCGCTGCTTCGATCTTGCTGGCGTCGATGTTGTGCGTGGCCAGGTCCACGTCCACGAACACCGGGACCGCGCCGAACTGCACGATCGGGTTCACGGTCGTGGGGAAGCCAGCGGCGACGCCGATCACCTCATCACCTTGCTTGATCGCGCGGTCGCCCAGCTTCGAGCTGGTCAGCGCGGAGAACGCCACCAGGTTGGCCGACGAGCCAGAGTTCACCGTAATCAGGTACTTCACGCCCAGGAACTGCGCCAGGCGTTGCTCGAACATCGCGTTGAAGCGACCGGTGGTCAGCCAGCCGTCCAGCGAGGCGTCGACCATCATCTTCAGTTCACCGGCGCCGATGACCTTGCCCGAGACGGGCACGGGAGTCTGGCCAGGCACAAAGGCCTTGGGGGCGTACGCGATGTCGGCGTACTGCTGGACCAGTTCGCTGATCTGGCTGCGGAGCTTGTCGAGCTGCGGCTGGAAATTGATAGGAGTGGTCATATGTCGGCTCGGTATTGAGAGATTTGATTCAGACAGACGGCACGCATGTCCTGGCCGGTCAGCCAGGCTTGATGCCAGTCGGTGATGCGCTTGAGGGCGGTCTCGAGCGACCAGCGCGGTGCCCACTGCAGGCGCTGACGCGCCTTGGAGATGTCCAGCTTCAGGAAGCTGGCTTCATGCGGATGGTTGCCCGGTTGAAGCGTCCAGGTGGCGCCGTCGCCCCAGGACTCGCACAGGTGCTCGACGATCCACTGCACGGGACGGGCGTCCTCGTCGCGCGGACCGAAGTTCCAGCCTTCGGCGTCGGCCTGGCTTTGCGTGTAGAGACGCTCGGCCAGCAGCAGGTAGCCGGACAGCGGCTCCAGCACGTGCTGCCACGGGCGGATCGCGTGCGGGTTGCGGATCAGCACCGGCCGCTTCTCCTGCAGCGCGCGCAGGATGTCGGGCAACAGCCGATCCAGTGCCCAGTCACCGCCGCCGATGACGTTGCCCGCGCGGGCCGTTGCCATCGCGATGCCCGCCTCCGTGAGGAAGGACTTGCGGTAGGCCGAGCTCACCAGCTCGGCGCAGCCCTTGCTGTTGGAGTAGGGGTCGTGGCCCCCCATCGGCTCGTCTTCACGATAGCCCCAGACCCACTCGCGGTTTTCGTAGCACTTGTCCGTCGTGATGTTCACGATGGCCTTGACCGAGCCCGTGTGGCGCGCCGCCTCGAGCACATGCACCGTGCCCATCACGTTGGTGGCGTAGGTCTCGATCGGCTGGTTGTAGGACAGGCGCACCAGCGGCTGGGCCGCCATGTGGATGACGATCTCGGGCTTGAAGTCGTCGAACTCCGCCTTCAGCGCGGCGAAGTCGCGGATATCGGCGATGCGGTGCTCCATGCCCTCGGCCACGCGGGCGACGTCGAAGAGCGCGGGCTCCGTCGGCGGCGACAGCGAGACGCCGCGCAGCGTCGTGCCCATTGACTGCAGCCACAGGCTGAGCCAGCTGCCCTTGAAGCCGGTGTGACCGGTGAGGAGGACGCGCTTGCCGCGCCAAAAATCGGGATTGGTCTGCCGCATCTCGCGCCTCAGTCCCACGTCTTCCAGGGGGCCTTGCCGGATGCCCAGAGCTCTTCGAGCAGATGCTTGTCGCGCAGCGTGTCCATCGGCTGCCAGAAGCCGTGGTGCTCGTAGGCCATCAGCTGATCGTCGTCGGCCAGCCGCATCAGAGGCTCCTGCTCCCAGATCGTAGCGTCGCTGTCGAGATAGGGCAGTACCTTCGGCGACAGCACGAAGAACCCACCGTTGATCATGGCGCCGTCGCCCTTGGGCTTTTCCTTGAAGCTCCGGACTTGGCCTTCCTGGATGTCGAGCGCACCAAAGCGGCCGGGAGGATAGGTTGCGGTCAATGTCGCTGCCTTGCCGTGGCGCTTGTGGAACGCGATTGTGGCGGTGATGTCGATGTCGCCGACGCCATCGCCATAGGTGAAACAGAACGCCTCTTCGTTCTTGACGTAGTCCGCTACGCGGCGCAGCCGTCCGCCTGTCATCGATTCGTCGCCCGTGTCGACCAGCGTCACGTTCCAGGGCTCGGCCCGCTTGTGATGGACTTCCATCCGGTTGTTGCGCATATCGAAGGTGACGTCGGACATGTGCAGGAAGTAGTTGGCAAAGTACTCCTTGATCACATAGCCCTTGTAGCCGCAGCAGATCACGAAGTCGTTCACACCGTGCTGCGAGTACATCTTCAGGATGTGCCAGAGGATGGGCTTGCCGCCGATCTCGACCATCGGCTTTGGCCGGGTGGCGGTCTCTTCGCTAAGTCGGGTGCCCAGGCCGCCGGCCAGAATCACTGCTTTCATGGGAAAGGTCCTATCGGATCGGGATCGCTAGATCGAGAAGGTTGGCGATCAGGTCGCGGCCGAGCACACGAAGGCGTCGGAATGGAATTGACGTTCGGGCAGTCCGGCCGCATGCAGCTTGGCTTGGGCGCCGTCGATCATGGCGTCGGAGCCGCAGGCGTAGACCAGAGTGTCGGCCAGGTAGGGGTGCTCGTGCAGCATCACTTCCTGGACGTGGCCGCGGGCGCCGGTCCAGGTCTCGTCCGCGCGGGACAGCACGGGGACGAAGCGCACTCCGGGCTGTTTGGGGGGTGCCCAGTAAAGGTCCTCTCGGCGGCGGCCGCCCCAGTAGACGGTGATAGTGCGTGGGCGCGCGTCCTCGGCCAGCATGGCCATGCCTTCAAGGATGGACTTAACCGGGGCGATACCGGTGCCAGTCGCGAGCAGCACCAGATCCCTGCCGGTTTGGTTGCGCAGGAAGAAGGTGCCCAAGGGCCCGCGCAGACGCAGCAGGTCATTGGACTTGGCTTGGTGAAACCAGTAACGGCTCATTGCGCCGTCGGCCACTTCGCGGATGTGCAGTTCGATTTGCTTGTCGGCGCGCGGCGCATTGGCGATCGAGTAGCTGCGGCGCAGGCCTTCCGCGCCGATCACGTCGATGTACTGGCCTGGCAGGAAGTCCAGCGCCGAGGTTGGTGGCAGGCGTAACGTCACGTGCACCACGTCGTGGGACAGGCGATCGATGGAGTGGATGCGGCAGGGCAGCGTCTTGGCCTCCGGCAATACGACGTCGCCGAGATCGTCGATCTCCAGCTCTACCGGGCCGCAGGCCTGGCGCACACAGGTCAGGATGAAGCCGTGGGCTTTGTCCTCAGTGCTCAGGCCAAGCTCGTCATGCGCGGCGATGGTCTCGCCCGAGCGCACGCGGCCCTTGCAAGAACTGCAACGGCCCGTGCGGCAGCTGTAGTCGAGTACGACGCCTTGGCGCAGGGCGGCGTCGAGCAGGGACTCTTCGCCACTGGCCTGGAAACTGCGTCCGCCGGACGTGGTGATGGCATGCATCGTGGATCTGGCCGGAGTAGATTACTCGTTGTAGTCGTAGGCCTGGAAGCCGGCCAGCTTGACCAGGCTGTCACGCCGTGCCGCGGTGTAGTCGCTCTGCACCATCTCGGCCACGAGTTCGCGCAGCGTCGTCTTCGGCTCCCAGCCCAGCTTGGCCTTGGCCTTGCTCGGGTCGCCCAGCAGCGTCTCGACTTCGGTCGGGCGGTAGTAACGCGGATCCACCTTGACGATCACGTCGCCGACCTTGCACTTGGCCTTGTCACCGGTGACAGCCTTGACGACGCCGATCTCTTTCTCGCCCTCACCCTCGAAGCCGATCGTGATACCGAGTTCTGCCGCAGCGAACTCGACGAACTGCCGCACGCTGTACTGCACGCCGGTGGCGATCACGAAGTCTTCGGGCTTGTCCTGCTGCAGCATCAGCCACTGCATTTCGACGTAGTCCTTTGCATGACCCCAGTCGCGCAGAGCGCTCATGTTGCCGAGGTGCAGCGTGTCCTGCAGGCCCAGCGCGATCCGGGCAATCGCGCGGGTGATCTTGCGGGTAACGAAGGTCTCGCCGCGGATCGGGCTCTCGTGGTTGAACAGGATGCCGTTGCAGGCGTACATGCCGTACGCCTCACGGTAGTTCACTGTGATCCAGTAGGCGTACATCTTGGCCACCGCGTAGGGGCTGCGCGGATAGAAGGGCGTGGTTTCCTTCTGCGGGATCTCCTGCACCAGGCCGTACAGCTCCGAGGTACTGGCTTGGTAGAAGCGGGTCTTCTTCTCAAGGCCGAGGATGCGGATCGCTTCCAGGATGCGCAGTGTGCCGATGCCGTCGGCATTCGCCGTGTACTCAGGCGTCTCGAACGAGACGGCCACGTGGCTCATCGCAGCGAGGTTGTAGATCTCGTCGGGCTGGACCTGCTGGATGATGCGGATCAGGTTGGTGGAGTCCGTCAGGTCGCCGTAGTGCAGCTTGAAGCGCTGGTTGTCTACGTGGGGGTCCTGGTAGAGGTGGTCGACGCGGTCGGTGTTGAACAGGGACGAGCGGCGCTTGATGCCGTGGACTTCATAGCCCTTGTTCAGAAGGAGTTCGGCGAGGTAGGCGCCGTCCTGGCCGGTGACGCCGGTGATGAGGGCGGCTTTGGCAGTGGACATCGGGTTATTGCTCTCTTTGTTCATTGAGGCGCCTGCCTGAAAGGCGCCGTTTCGTAGGTGTTGCGTATACCGTCACGCAAGGGAAACTGTGCCCGCCAATCCAGCCCGGCCAGTCGTTGGACGTCGAGCAGCTTGCGCGGAGTACCGTCGGGTTTGGAGGCATCGAAAGTGATGCGACCGTCGAATCCCACCGTGTCCATGACGATCTCGGCGAGTTCGCGAATCGTCACATCCTCACCGGTGCCGATGTTGATCAGCGGCCCGTCGTAGCCCTTCTGCATGAGGTGCACGCAGGCGTCGGCGAGGTCATCGACATGGAGGAACTCGCGGCGCGGGGTTCCCGAGCCCCAGACGACACACTCGGCGTTCCCGCGCAGCTTGGCCTCATGCGCCTTGCGGAGCAGTGCGGGCAGCACGTGGCTATTGGCGAGGTCGTAGTTGTCGTTCGGCCCGTACAGGTTGGTGGGCATCGCGCTGATGTACTGCCGACCGTACTGTGCGTTATAAGCCTCGCAAAGCTTGATGCCGGCTATCTTCGCGATGGCATAGGGTTCGTTGGTTGGTTCGAGCGGTCCGGTCAGCAGGTAGTCTTCGCGAATAGGTTGCGGGCAATCACGTGGATAGATACAGCTCGAGCCCAGGAACATCAGGCGCTGCACGCCTGCCCGATGCGCGCCATGGATCAGGTTGCTTTCGATAAGCAGGTTCTGATAGAGGAAGTCGGCGCGGTAGAGATTGTTGGCCTGGATCCCGCCGACCTTAGCGGCGGCAATGAAGATGTAGTCGGGCTTTTCGCGTGCGAGGAAGTCATGGGCCGCAGATTGATCCAGCAGGTCGAGTTCGCTGCGGCTACGGGTGATGAGCTGCGAGTAGCCGCCGGCCTGGAGTCTGCGCACTAGCGCGCTTCCGACCATGCCGCGATGGCCCGTCACGAATATCTTGGCGTTCTTGTTCATCGAGTTGGCTTTTCCTTCGAGACTTCCTGGCGTAGCCTCTCGATTTCGACCTGCAACTGCTCGAACTCTCGCTCCTTGCGTTCGAGAAATGCCCGGGTCAATCGCATCTTGGCGGCCACGCCGCTGGGGGTCAGCAGATAGCTGTAGGTCCACTTGTTATCGGCCCGTCGGAAGTTGTTGACCTTGACCCAGCCCTTGTCGACGATGGCGCGCAGGCAGTAGTTGATCTTGCCCACGCTAACGCCGAGACGATCGGCCAGCACGCGCTGGCTGGCAGACCGCTCATCGGCAATCTGCCGCAGCAATTCATGCTCAAGTTCGTTCGAGGGATCCAATGCTCACGCCATCTGTTCAACGATTGAACGCGCGACTATAGCAAAGCCGGCCGCCACAGCGGCCCCGGCATCCGTCAGCCCCGACCGACGGCGCGCCGCAGGCGTTTCACCTTGTCCGCATTGGCCGGCATGGCCTTGGCCTGATGCCACACGAAGCGGCCCAGCACGAAGATGCTCAGCAGGACTCCGCTGACCAGCGCTGCGCCGATGGCCATGAAGGCGCGCTTGGGCCTGCTCTTGTACTCTGGCCGCGTTGCGACGTCGACCACTTGCAGCAGTGCGCCGTCGCGGCTCTCATCCATCCGCGCAGCCTCATACTGTTTCGAGAACAGTTCGTACAACGCTTCTTGGTACTTGAACTCGCGGTAGCGGCCGATATAGTCCGCATCCTCCTTGCGGTCCGAGGCGCTGCTTTGCTCCAGGCGGCTCAATTGCGATTGCAGCGCGGCGAGCAAGGTCACTTGCTGCTGCACTTCAGATGAAGTGTCTGTAAGCGTGCGGCGCATCGTCTGCAACTTCACTTCGGCGCTGGTCGCTTCCGCCTTGATTCTGGCGAAATTGTCGGCAGCGGCCTTCGGTTCCGTTTTCAGCGCGCTGGCGTTGAAGCCGCCACTCTGCAGCGCCTGTTGCGCGGCGGCGAGCTTGGTTTTCGTGCGGGCGACTTCGCTTTCGAAGAAGGCGCGTCGCTGCTGGGCCTCTGTCAGTGCAAGCTCGGAAGAGAGGCGACGCAGTTCGGCCACGTACTGGTTGGCGATGTCGGCAGCTGTTTGCGGGTCCTTGTCATCAGCCTCGACGGTGATAAGTCCGTCCTTCTTTCCAAGATTGATGCGCACGTTGTCTTCAAGTTGGCGCCGCGCCGTGAATCGGTACTTCGATTTATACCGTTCCATGAGCTTGAAGCGTTCGACGATCTGGTCCTCGACGTTGACGCTCTGCATCAGCGCTACGTACTGGTCGCCCGGCGTCTTGACGGCGCCGCCCGCCAGTCCGGCAAGTGCGCCCAGCGATGCCAATGCCGAAGCGGCGGAATTTTGCTGCTGCTGCGGTGGCAGAAAGGTCGTCTTGGCTGTGTAGGTTGGGGGTATCAGGAAGCTAAGGCCCAGCGTGGCTGCGCCGATCACGACCGGCGCGCCGACGAGCAGCTTCCAGCGTTCGGCCAGCGTCGCTGCGATGTCCAGCAGGCCCAGGCCTTCATCGTCTCGTTCGCCAACCGGCGCAGCCGCGTAGGTATCAATCGTCTGCATGTTTCAGGGCGCGCCGTTAGTTCTTGATCGTCTTCAGCGCCGCAGCACCCAGACCGAATTGATAGAGAATCTGCGTCCACTGCTGCGCAGCTTGCGCGAATGTTGTCTTGTCCAGTTCCTCGGGAACAAAGACCGTGTCACCAGGCAGCGCGGGCAGATTGTCAATTCCTGAACCCATGCTCAACCAGCCGCCGCTTGTCTGTCGAGCGCTGACGACGCTGCCGTTGGCGCGCAGTACGAATACGCTGCCCTCGTCAGCACCCTTCTTGGCACCACCAGCCAATTTCATGACGTCGTTCACCGTGCTGCCGCGCGTCAGCAGATAGCTTCCTGCGTTGAACACGCTACCGAACACGCCGACTGTGGTCGGCAGGGAGGGAACGGTCAGCCGGTCGCCATCCTCGACGACCAACTGTGGCAAGGTACTTCCCGCGGGGTCCAACTGAAGCACGATTCGACCGGTTGGTCGAACGCTTCGCAGCCGCTCGATAAGGCGCGATGTGCCGGTAGCTCGCTGCGCTTGCGTTGCGGCCTCGTCGGCCGTCAGCGCCTTCTGCGTCGATGTCATGCGCGTGAAGTCCGTTTCCATATCCCGCAGTGCGCGGTCGTAGTTGTCCTGTTGGACCTTGCGGACGCTCTCTCGCGAGAAGTCGGTGCCGAAGACATAGGCTTGCGGTGTCAATCCTCCAGCAACCTGCAAAGCGTCCTGCAGCGTGCTGGCAGGCGGCAACAAATAGTCGCCTGGGCGCAGAACCTCTCCTTCGACGCGTACGCGCTTGTATTGCCGGTCCTGCGCCAATTCGGCGTCGACCGCACTGAAGGCGCGGAGCACGTCGCCGTTCGAGACAGGCGTGCCGCTTTGAGCGGGGAGATCCAGTTGAACAATGCGCTTGTCGTTGCGCTCGCTCAGTCGTTCGACGGAGACGCGCGATCGATCGGCAACCGCGCTGAAGCCGCCGGCCATGGCGATGGCGTCCGCAATCGTTTCGCCGGCCTTGAGCTCGACGATGCTGGTCTTGTTCACGCTGCCCAGCACGGCAGCCTGGGCGCCGATCGGGCCGATGTAGAGGACGTCTTCGGCTTGCAGCGGGACGTCCGCGCTCTTGTCGCCCCGTAGCAGCAAGTCGTAGGCATCGAAGCGGGCGATGGTCTTGCCGGCCCTGCGGAGTTCGATGTTTCGGAAGCTGCCAGCCGCCGAGGGCCCGCCGGCTTGCATCAAGCCGTTCACGATCGTCGAGAGGCTGCTGACCGTATAAGGGCCAGGATGTTGCGTATAGCCCGTGACGTAGATGCGGAAGCTGCGCAGACGACCCAGCGCCGTGGTCACCTGGAAGTTCTTGAAGGTCTGAGCCACGCGTGCCTGGACGACATCGTTCAGTTGGCCGTAGCGGACGCCCGCCACCATGATCGGGCCGACGCGCGGCACATTGATGCGCCCAAGTCGATCAACGACCAGACGCAGGTCGGCGTCGACCGAACCCCATACGGTCACCTGCACCTCGTCGCCGATGCCGAGCACGTAGTCTTCGCCAACCGCGCGCGGTCCGTCCGCCATGCCTTCACGGCTGTCCAGCATCAGGTCGGCGCCCAGCCTGCGCACGACCAATTGGGGCCGTATGTCGCGAACTTCACCGGAGGCGGTTGTTTCGGCGGGCATGCGCTGTACCGTCGTGTAGGGCTGCACATCGACACCGAGCAGCTTGTTCACGTACAACTCGAACTCCCCGGGCTCGTAGCGGGCAGGCCTGCGCGAGGGTGTGCGGCGCTCCGCGTCCGAATTGCGTTGGCCCGTGCTCAGGTCTTGCAAGGCATTCGTCTGTGTCGAAAGGCGGAACGGCCCGCTCGAATTCGTCGACATCGAACTGGCATCCGTGCTGTCTGCCGCCATTGCGAGGCCGCCAATGCTCAGACCAACCGCGGTGAACAGTGCTGCAAGGCTTGTGCGCATGAGTGGGGAGGGCCGCAAGCCGGCGCGAACGCCGGCGAATGTGAAGTCCATGTGGGGATTCGTCCGAAGAAAAAATGGCACACGCCCGAGCGGGGCGCTTGCGGTGCGCATTCTAGGTTCGGATTCGCATGGGTCACGCGACGCGACGATCCTGGCCACCGTTTCGGCGGATTTGCCTGCGAGGCGGCAACCTATACTTGACGGGATGTTGTACTTGTTGACAGCCTTCTTCATTGCCGCAGCGGTCACGCTGTACGTTGTTCGTTCGTCAACGAGACACGGGCACCTGTCCGCGGACCATGATTTGTCGGGGCCTCAGAAGTTCCATGCCCGGCCGGTTCCGCGCATTGGTGGCGTCGGCATCGTGGCCGGTGTAGCGATGGCTGCGCTGTTGATGTACATCGCCGATCGCAAGCACACGGAGCTGGCGCTGCTGCTGATTGCCGGGCTGCCGGCTTTCGTCGTCGGGCTGGTCGAAGACTTCACCAAGAAGGTGTCGCCCGGCAAGCGCCTGCTCGCCACGGCGCTGTCTGCCGTGGTTGGCGCCGCCCTGCTCAATGCGCTCATCACCCGCACCGACATTCCCGGCCTCGACTGGGTCGTCTCTTTCGGTATTGGTGCGCTCTGCATCACCGTCTTCGGCGTCGCCGGCGTCGCCAACTCCATCAACATCATCGACGGCTTCAACGGTCTTTCGTCGATGTGCGTCAGCCTGATGCTGCTGGCCTTCGCGTACGTGGCCTACCAGGTTGGCGACAACGAACTCGCGCTGGTGGCCCTGGTTGGCGTCGGCGCGGTGATGGGCTTCTTCGTCTGGAATTTCCCGGCGGGCCTGATCTTCCTCGGCGACGGCGGTGCCTACTTCATGGGCTTCTTCCTCGCCGAGGTGGGCGTGCTGCTGATCAGTCGGCATCACGAGGTCTCGCCGCTGTTCGGCGTGATGGTGTGCATCTATCCGGTCTTCGAGACGCTGTTTTCGATCTACCGCCGCCGCGTGTTGCGCGACGCCTCGCCGGGTCAGCCGGACGGCATTCACCTGCATTCGCTGATCTACCGCCGCCTGATGCGCTGGGCGATCGGGGCGCGCGATGCGCGGGCGATGACGCGGCGCAATTCGATGACGGCTCCTTACCTTTGGACGCTGTGCGTGTTCGCGCTGATGCCGGCCCTGCTGTTCTGGGATTCGACGCCGCTGATCGCCGGCTGCATGCTGCTGTTCTCCGTTGGCTATGTGAGCCTTTACTGGCGCATCGTGCGCTTCAAGACGCCCAAATGGCTGGTGCTGCGCGGCAGCCTCCGCGATGTCGACGAGGCCGCGCTTCACAAGCAAAGTCTGGGTAAACCCGATTGATTTCCGCGCATGGCGGATAATCAGAGGATGACCGAAGACCAACAAGCCGCCGAGTTCGACGCTCAGGCCTCCGCCGCACCAGCGCGATTCGACACCCTCCCGCTCGACCCCAAGCTCCTCCGCGCCGTGGCCGACCAAGGCTACGCAACGATGACGCCGATCCAGGCCAAGGCCATTCCGATCGTGCTGGCCGGGCGTGATGTGATGGGCGCCGCCCAGACCGGTACCGGCAAGACCGCAGCGTTCTCGATCCCGCTGCTGCAGCGCATGCTCAAGCACGAAACGGCCAGCGTGTCGCCGGCGCGGCATCCGGTGCGGGCGCTGGTGATCGCGCCGACGCGCGAACTGGCGGACCAGGTCTCCAACAACGTCAAGGCCTACTCCAGGCACACGCAATTGCGCGCAGCCTGCGTGTTCGGCGGCGTCGACATGAAGCCGCAGACGGCCGAGCTGAAGGCCGGCGTCGAAGTGCTGATCGCCACACCGGGCCGCCTGCTGGACCACATCGAGGCGAAGAATTGCGTGCTGAACCAGGTCGAGTACGTCGTGCTCGACGAGGCGGATCGTATGCTGGACATCGGCTTCCTGCCCGATCTGCAGCGCATCCTGAGCTACCTGCCCAAGACCCGCCAGACGCTGCTGTTCTCGGCCACCTTCTCGCCTGAGATCAAGCGCCTCGCGCAGAGCTACCTGCAGGAGCCCATCCTGGTCGAGGTGGCGCGGCCGAATGCCACGGCGTCGACGGTCGAACAGCTGTTCTACAGCGTCGCCGACGAGGACAAGCGCAGCGCGATCAAGCAGATCATCCGGCAGCGTGGCATCACGCAGGCGATCGTGTTCGGCAACTCCAAGCTTGGCGTGGCGCGCCTGGCCCGGGCCTTCGAGCGCGACGGCCTGCGCACAGCCGCGCTGCACGGCGACAAGTCGCAGGACGAGCGGCTGAAGTCGCTCGATGCGTTCAAGCGCGGTGAGGTGGATCTGCTGGTGGCGACCGACGTTGCCGCCCGCGGCCTCGACATCGCCGACCTGCCGGCGGTGTTCAACTTCGACGTACCCTTCAATGCCGAGGACTATGTGCACCGCATCGGCCGCACCGGCCGCGCCGGCGCTTCCGGTATCGCGGTGACGCTGGTAACGCGCTCTGATGCTCGCCTCATCGCCGATATCGAGAAGCTGATCAAGCGCAAGATCGACCTCGATGCGCTGGAAATCGAGGATGAGCAGCGGCGCGAGCGTCGTCCGCGCCGCGACTATGAAGCGCCGCGGGCTCCGGAAGCCGCAGCCAGCAGCGCCCCTGCGCCGCGCCCGGCCTACCGGGCTCCGAGCCCTTCGCGCGATCCGTTCTTCGATAAGCCTTACGAGGCCAGCGCCGCTGGCGGCGACTTGCCCGCCTGGGACAAGGGTCACGCCGCGACGCCGCCCAAGGGCCTCTCGGCCTACATCAAGCCGAAGAAGAAGGTGGCCGCGCTGTTCGGTGCGAAGAAGGTCCCGGAGCCGGTGCAGGAGTCCTGAGCCGGCCGTTCAGGCGAGCAGGGCGAAGACGGCCGGAATCTTGTCCGGCAGCCCGACCTGATCGCCAGCGAGCTTGCGCCATTGCGCCACCGTCGCGCTCCGCGTCCAGCCCTGCGGCACGCTGAGGCCACAACTGATCGAAAGCCGCGTCTGCGGCTTCAGTGCCGCGAGCAGTGCCTGCAGCAGCGCGCCGTTGCGATAGGGCGTCTCGATCATCAGCTGGGTCTGATGCTGGCGGGCCGACACCGCTTCCAGTTCACGGATGCGCGCCGTTCGGGCGGCTGCATCGACGGGCAGGTAGCCGACGAAGGCGAAGCTCTGGCCGTTCAGGCCGCTGGCGGCCAGCGCCATCAGCAGCGAGCTGGGGCCGCTCAGCGGCACGACTTGGATGCCGGCAGCATGCGCGGCGGCGACCAGCAGTGCGCCCGGATCGGCGATCGCCGGTAGCCCGGCCTCGGAGATCAGGCCAAGATCCTGGCCGGCTAGCGCTGGCGCCAATAGCGCGGTCCAGGCGGCGTTCTGATCGGCGCTGTCGCTAGCGCGGCCCTTCGGCGCGCGCGGCAGTTCCTTGATGTCCTGCTGCTGCAGCGGCACGGCCAGCGGAACGGTGGCATCGACGCGCTTCAAGAATGCGCGGGTCGTCTTCGCGTTCTCCGCTGCCCAGTGACCGAGCCGCGCGGCGATCTCGATCACCTGCTGCGGCAGTACCTCGCGCAGCTCGCCGCCAGCGCCTTCGATGCCGAAATCCAGCGTATTGGGTACGAGATAGAGCTTGCCCTTGGACGACACCGTCACCTCCTCGCCCCAGCGGGCAGCAAAGGATTGATGCCCGCCTCGCGCAGCATCGCGCAGGTGCGGATCAGCGGCAGGCCCACCAGCGCGGTGGGGTCATCCGATTCGATCGCATCGAGCAGCGCGATGCCCATCGTTTCGGACTTCGCGCTGCCGGCGCAGTCGTAGGGCTGCTCGGCGAGCAGATAGCTTTCTATTTCCGCGTCGGCCAGCGTGCGAAAGCGCACCCGCACCGGCGCCAGATCTTGCCGGACGAAGCCGCTGGCGGCGCAGACAACGGCCACCGCCGTCTGGAACACGACCGACTGGCCGCTCATCGAGCGCAACTGCTCGACGGCGCGCTGGTGCGTGCCGGGCTTGCCGATCGGCTCCCCGTTCAGGTCCGCCACCTGATCCGAGCCGATCACGACGGCATCGGGAAATTTGCGGGCCACCGCCCAGGCCTTCGCCAGGGCGAGTCGGCTGGCCAGCGCGGCCGGCGCTTCACCGGGCTGCGGCGTTTCTTCGACGTCGGGCGAACTGACCGAAAAGGGCAGTCGCAGGCGATCCAGCAGCTCGCGCCGATAGCGCGAGGTCGAGCCGAGGATGAGCGCGGGCGCATGGCTTGGGATGCTTGTTTCGGGCATTCCGCAAGTGTCCCACCCTTACACTTGCGCCCATGAAGAAGCGCGCATTTGTTCCCGAGAAACTGGACGTCGAGAACTTCATCAAGGACGAGGCAATACTCGAGGGCGAGTGGCCGGCGAGCGGCCTGGCGCGGTTCGCCGCGTCCGCGGCGCCGGAGCGGCCGGCTGATGGCTGGCCGCCGGTCCGCTGGCGTCTGCAGGGGCAACTGCGCGAACAGCGCCGCGCCGATCCGCAGCTGTGGCTGCAGGTGGAGGCCCGCGGCGGTGTCTGGCTGACCTGCCAGCGTTGTCTGCAGCCGGTCGAGGAATCGTTGGACGCTTCGCGCTGGTTCCAGTTCGTCGGCAGCGAAGACGAGGCGGCGAGCCTCGATGCCGACAGCGAGGACGATGTGCTCGCGCTGCCCCGTCATCTCGATGCACGCGAATTGATCGAGGACGAGCTACTGCTGGCGCTGCCACTGGTACCTCGTCACGAGACCTGCCCGGAGCCGCTGCGGGCGCCAGCCGTTGAGGCGGCTGACGAAGACGCGGGCGCTGGCGAGGCACGGCCGAATCCGTTCGCCAAGCTCGCTGCGCTGAAGAAGGGCGGCCCGCCGCAGTAGGTCAAAGCGCAATAGCGTGCTAGAATCTTCGGCTTTCCCCGGTTCGAGTCTCAAAGTAGCGCGCCGCAAGGCAGCTGGCGCATGGTGCGCATGAAGCTCGTGCACATCAATTGCGGCGTCCGGGGTGTGGCGTCTGTGTTCAGGCGGTCCACTCATCGGAGCCTTAGGAGAATTTCATGGCCGTTCAGCAAAACAAGAAGTCGCCTTCCAAGCGTGGCATGCACCGCTCGCACAATGCCCTGGTCACCCCGGGCACCGCGATCGAGCCGACCACCGGCGAAACGCATCTGCGTCACCACATCAGCGCCACCGGTTTCTACCGTGGCCGCAAGGTCCTGAAGACCAAGGCTGACGCCTCCTGATCGATCCGGTTTTGCGCGGCGTTGTGTCGCGCAATCGTCCGTTCAGCGTCTGCTCAGACAAATACCCGGCCTGTGCCTTGTTGCAGTGCCGGGTTTTTGCGTTGTGACCACGGTCGCAATGCTGGCGTAAAGTCGCCGCCGTCTCCTATCCGCCGGGCTTCGTGCCTGGACCGATCCGAATATGCCCACTGCCGCCGCCGCTCCTTCCGATGTGATTCGCCTCGCCATCGACTGCATGGGCGGGGATCACGGACCGTCGGTGACGCTGCCCGCGGCCCAGGCCTTTCTGGCCGCGCATCCGCAGGCGGAGCTGGTGCTCGTCGGCCTGCCTGAGGCGCTGGCCCCGGCTGCCGGCTGGGCGCGTTGCACGCTGGTTCCTGCGGCCGAGGTCGTCGCGATGGACGACCCGATCGAGGTCGCGCTGCGCAAGAAGAAGCAATCCTCGATGCGCATCGCGATCAACCAGCTGAAGGCGGTTGATGGCGCGCCGCCGCTGGCCCACGCCTGCGTGTCCGCCGGCAACACCGGCGCCTTGATGGCCGTAGCCCGTTACCTGCTGAAGACGCTGGACGGCATCGACCG